>Ga0041059_1001791_pt1 | contig 16721 bp, 9 predicted proteins | sample AraColnosormetaG_FD_56232 | JGI IMG/M metagenome (GOLD analysis project Ga0041059, IMG submission 56232) | Arabidopsis roots microbial communities from North Carolina, USA - Col MF nosort | ecosystem: Host-associated > Plants > Roots > Unclassified | place: USA: North Carolina | collected 2013-09-02
ATGAGTTTGGACTTTGGACTATTGATGATGAATTCTGGTGTTTCAGATAGTTTCTTTAGCCTCAAGTCTTAGTTAGGGTTTCAGGAACTTAGCCTTGTGTAGAGTTGGCCACTCTTTTAGCCTTTTATACAAAAATTCTTATGAGACTTGTTGAAATGCATCTTTAGTCTTTTGGGTCCCAAATTCTTCCTGTTTGCTTTTAGATACATATGACTTTTGTGTAATTAAGCAGATCAGTTTACACTAATGAAACCTAATCTGCTTCTAATCTATGAGCAATATAAAATTTTGGTTTAATTATGAAGCAAAACAGAGTGATTTAGTTAACAGATCGTTTTATGGGTAACTACAATATGAAAGTGTGGAATTGGTTTTGGTTTAGAGATTAGCAAAACGAAGTTATTTAGTTAACCGTTGGATTTGAAAATATATAGCTGAAGAAAACAAACATGATTTAAGAGGATCTCCTCATATGCCTTGCGCTCTAAGGAAGCAAAACATACAACAAGAAACCTATACACTCTCTCGCTATACTTTTGTATGAAACATACATTTTATTATACGACAAAAAACATAAAATTCCTATCTACAGAAAACCTTATCATTCATTACGCCTTTTTAACAATGCATATTAGCACTGTAAATTTGGTATCTGCAACTATCTTTGGTGTTTGAGTCTATAAACCAAAATGACTTGGTTCTTTGTTGACTTTCAGTAAATGCTATCGGAACTGGAGAACAAAGGAAAGAGAATCAGATTGTGTTCCTTGTAAAAGTAAGAACCAAAAGCTTATAAGAGTCTTAAATATCATAAGAAAACAATTTGATTTTATTTAACGAAATTATCTCAAGCTTACCATTTCATCAATTGATTCCATCGGTTTGATTGTTCTCAAGTTCTACAGCCAATGGATCGATGGACTGTCTGTGGTCTTCTGCAGAATTAGACTCATCATTGAATGTTACTTCAAATCCCTGCTAGTTTTTGTTCAGTGTTAAGCACAAGAATAACTATACACTTTTGATCAAGTATATACAGAGAACTGTAAGTTTGGAAATGGCTAAGTGTTCACCTCTTGATTCTCCTGAATTGTTCCTGTGGCATAAATACGTCCCTGCAAAAGAAAAAATAACAAATCCACGCGTCAAACAAAGTACATGTGTGTGCTTAGAAATTGTGTTCTGCTTTAGGAAATTTGGAACTTACATCTAATTGATAATGAGATGATTCAGCTGGTGGATCCACATTTTGCAGCTGACCATTAGATGCATGATCCAGAACCTCCCAAGCAGTCTGGTCTAGATGTAACATGTCTGGTAACACTGATCTTGGAGAAGTAACAGATTCTTCAGAGTTTCCATGATGATTTACATCAGAAGCTTCAGCTTCCACGAGTTGTTGCCTTTCTTCTCCATCATTTCTCTCATAAGGTTCTTCAAATTCTTGATCAGTCGTCCTCTCGGATGGTTCATGTTCGTCAGAGTCATAACTTATCTTTATCTCATCAGCTGAGTTCTCGGAAAGTTCCTTCAACTCCTGACAAAAATTTGCAAAGATTATGTTCAATGTCTAAACATTTATACCATTTTCATGACTTCAAAAAAAAACATGAACTAACCTCATCTCTTTTGAAGAAAGCGGAATCCGATTGAGGAACCGTGGGCTCCAAGTTTCTTGCTTCTTCATTTTCTGGAGAAGCTAAAGAAGTTGTTTCATTTTGATCTTGATCATCTTTCCCCACAAGTAAGACTTCAGATTCCACACCATTATAACCCATTTCTTTTCCCATCTCCGATTCATAAACAAACAGAGATCTTTCATAATCAGAGTCATTACCATCAACTGAAGTTGGAGGTGATCCAAGTTCAGAAACCTCAACTTGAAGATCAGAGTCAACAGAATGTGTCACCATATGACATTTTCTTGTATTGTAACCAAAATGCTCCATGTATCTTTGCCTCGCGGTTGCTAGTGAACTCGAACCACTGCTTCTAGGCACTAAACCCGCAACAGAGTTTCCAACACGATCATTTCGTTTGCAGAAAGTTCCAGAAGCATCTGATTGGTCTGAGACATTGAAATCCTTCTCTCTTTCTCGTGGAGAAAGCGATGCGTTCGAGTCACTATCATCGTTTCTGATGGAATCTGTCTCTATCCGTACCTCTCCTGCCTCCATATCATTTCCTTTCTCTCTCTCTTTCATTAGAGGTTCCTGATTATTGCTACCTAAATCAACAAGAAAAATCACTAAGAATTATAGAAAGCCTAATCATGATCCTGATTAGGTCACTAACAAAACTGTAAAATGTCATACCTTGTAGTGGCCTAGGCCTACCATCAACTACATTTCTCCACAAAGACGTAAATTTAGAATCATTTTGAGATTCTGATGGAAAAGCTCTGTGATGGAAGCTCTCATGGCGGCAAAAGAAGATATCTTTAGGGTTAGTCTCAGCAAACTCTTGTTGAAAACTATCTCCTGTTAGGTTTGGTTTCTCTTCCAACGGATCGTAAGGAAGGTCAAATGGGTTTCTTCTTGGTAATAAAACGGAAGGTGCAGAGCCTGGCATGACAAGTCCATCGATTTCGTAGTTTCCTTTATCGAAACCATAAAAGTTTCGACCAATACAAATCCGAGGAACTTCCATATCATCCATCAAGCTTCCTTCAGCTGCAAGTAAGAAAAATCTCCTTGACCTTCTTCTAGAAATCAAATTCTCTAACCTCTTGTTTCGTTCGATCTCAGATGTCCCAAGATCCATCAAATTCTTCTGATCATCCTCTGTCCACGCCACTACAACCTTGCTTACATCTTCACGCCTTTCTTCTTCTTCCTTTTCTCCTTCCGATGATGATGATGATGAACATTCAACTTCACTTTCATCATCACCATCAACACTTATTAGCCTCTCTAATTCAACAAGATCTCTGTGATTGTCAAGAACAGAGTCAAATACGTTTTCTTCTGCAACAAGCAACGTCCTTTCTCTCTTGAATTTCTCCATATCTGGTGTAATCGTCTCCGGTAATACTTCTCCATAGAGAGTAGTCAGAATAACCTTACCTCTCTCATCCTCACTAGCTTGAGACGAATCCCAATCTTTCCCAACCTCTTCAACTTTCCTTCTTGCATTTCGTCTAACACTTTGTTGATGCTTTAACTTAGCCTTCTCTGTTCTTCCCTCTTGAGAAATCGTAGATAACCCACGATCCTTTCTCTTGTCTTCATCACAAATCTTCGAACTCAGATCATGATTCCGTATATAAAACGAAGCAAAAGCTATCAAAGGAGAAGAACAGAGCAAAAAATAGAAAACCCAAGGAAGAAAAGTGTACAAGATGATCAAAAACGTAGAAACACCAGAAACAATTGGGTATCTCTTCACGTATCTGAAAATTGTTTTCGTTGAGAATCTAAGAATTTTCCAAACGATAAAGCAAACATCTTTAGCATCAAATTTTCCCATTTTCTTCTCCTTCTAGTGAATCAAACAAACCTGAAACATAAAAATCATTATAAGACCTAAAACACACACGAAATGATCAAAGGTATTGAAGGAAAACTTCAAAATTGATGAAGAAGAGAGGTCAAGCTTACCTTTGAAATGATTACCAGTCAAAATAGTTTTGGAGGGGTTTTAATTGCAGATTTAGAAAAAAATTTCTCTGTTTTCTTAAAAACATGATGTCGGTGTGGTAGAGAGGGGATGGTTTTATGTACGGATCGGATCGTGCGGGGAAGACAAAATAGAAAAACAACGAGGGAGTTAGTTGCTTACATGTTGTTTTTCAAAGATATTATTTTCTTCTTATTACATACACTTTTGAATTTGTTGATCGTGTTACTTACATAAAATTGCAGGTTAGGTCCCTTTGTTTTCGCAGTTTTTGCAATTATTTCTCATATTTCTTAATATTGGGCTTTTCACATGTAATAAGCCCAACGATAAGACCATGACAATTTCTATACGAAACATGATATAAATTCTTTGGATATACATTATGAATTTACGATATACAATTAGTTTGTTTAAATATCAAAATATAAATGCGTCAATGGTTGTTGTTACTTGTGAGATTATCTTTCTATTTAAGAAGAATAATTCTCTTCGTAGATAAATTTTTAAAATAATTTTCCGAGTTTTCTAATGTTTCTAGATATGATTTGATTTGAACAATTAATTCGTGGTTCTTTGAATGAATATATCGACTGTATTTGATTTCAGTTAAACTGATAATAATTGTCATTTACGTCTCAAAAGAATTGAAATATCATGTCTCTCAAGATATGGACTTACATATTGTTATGCATTATTTATCAAAATATGTGGACAAAACATAATATCAATGTCGCTTTCAGAATAATTGAACAACAGATATTGAGAAATCAATTTTTATGGTTATATCAATTGTCATTGCCAACATCTATTACATAGTAACAGTCCAATTTACATTACAATGGTAATTCAATGAAGGTAATTTACTTTTTATTGGTTTACTCGTGAAACGACGTTCTCCTCCTCACGTACCTTATCTTAATATCCTGATCAACGGACACCAATTTTCGACAAAATATCTGAGAAAGAGGACACGTCAGCAAGCCTTTCGCTTTAGGCTGCATTGGGCCGTGACAATATTCAGACGATTCAGGAGGTTCGTTCCTTTTTTAAAGGACCCTAATCACTCTGAGTACCACTGACTCACTCAGTGTGCGCGATTCATTTCAAAAACGAGCCAGCCTCTTCTTCCTTCGTCTACTAGATCAGATCCAAAGCTTCCTCTTCCAGGTTCGAATCCTTGATTTCTCCATGAATGTGCATGGTAGTCCAACAATTGTCGATGTTTTTGATAGAGAGTTTTGTAGATTTTCTCCGGCGAAATTCCGATTTGTTCTTCAATATTATGTGCATGAAACTTTTTTTTTAAGATTGTGCGTTTAGATGCAATATTCGACTCTTTGTTGTTCTCATGCTCGTCGATTTCGATGTGTTTCTGTTAATCCATTGATCGTATCGGAAACTGTGATTGATTGATTCATATTTTCGTTTGTCTCCAGCTATGGCTGCTTCAGTACACTGTACCTTGATGTCCGTCGTATGCAACAACAAGAATCACTCTGCTCGGCCGAAACTTCCAAACTCGTCTTTGTTACCTGGATTCGATGTTGTTGTTCAAGCTGCTGCTACTCGATTCAAGAAGGAAACAACAACCACAAGAGCCACTTTGACGTTTGATCCACCAACCACTAATTCTGAGAGAGCTAAGCAGAGAAAACACACCATTGATCCTTCTTCTCCTGATTTTCAACCAATTCCATCTTTTGAAGAATGCTTTCCTAAGAGCACTAAAGAACACAAGTAATTGCTTCACTTAATCTACATTTTTTCATATTGGAAGAGTTGAGAAATCACTGGTTGGTTTTTGGTTGTTTTCAGGGAAGTTGTCCATGAAGAATCTGGTCATGTTCTTAAAGTTCCCTTTCGTCGTGTTCATTTGTCTGGTGGTGAGCCAGCTTTTGATAATTATGACACTAGTGGTCCTCAAAATGTTAATGCACACATTGGTATGTGATTCCACCTCGTGTTTACTTTACACATTCACCTCTCTTTTATGTGACTATCGATAAATGAAACTTACCAAGCAGGGCTTGCTAAGCTAAGGAAGGAGTGGATTGATCGTCGGGAGAAGCTAGGAACACCAAGATACACTCAAATGTACTACGCTAAGCAAGGGATCATAACTGAGGAAATGCTCTACTGTGCTACTAGGGAGAAGCTAGACCCTGAGTTTGTAAGATCAGAAGTTGCACGAGGACGGGCGATTATCCCTTCCAACAAGAAGCATTTGGAGCTGGAACCGATGATTGTTGGTAGAAAGTTCTTGGTCAAGGTCAATGCGAATATCGGAAACTCTGCTGTTGCCAGCTCTATTGAAGAGGAAGTCTACAAGGTTCAGTGGGCAACCATGTGGGGAGCTGATACAATCATGGATCTCTCAACTGGTCGTCACATCCATGAGACACGTGAGTGGATCCTAAGGAATTCAGCTGTGCCTGTTGGTACGGTGCCTATTTATCAAGCACTTGAGAAAGTGGATGGAATTGCTGAGAATCTTAACTGGGAGGTTTTCAGAGAGACTCTGATTGAACAAGCTGAGCAAGGTGTAGACTATTTCACAATCCATGCTGGAGTTTTGCTGCGTTACATTCCCTTAACTGCCAAGCGTTTGACCGGGATCGTTTCGCGTGGAGGATCCATTCATGCTAAATGGTGCTTAGCTTACCACAAGGAGAACTTTGCTTACGAGCACTGGGATGACATTCTAGACATCTGTAACCAGTATGATGTGGCTCTTTCCATTGGAGATGGTCTGAGACCTGGCTCCATTTATGATGCTAACGACACTGCTCAGTTTGCAGAGCTCCTTACTCAAGGTGAACTAACTCGCCGAGCGTGGGAAAAAGATGTGCAGGTATACTACAACTACTTATCTAATTCACTTATATTCATCCAGTTTGTCTTTGGATACAACTACTTATATCTACTTTTCCAGGTGATGAATGAAGGGCCAGGGCATGTCCCAATGCACAAGATTCCAGAGAATATGCAGAAGCAGTTGGAGTGGTGTAACGAGGCACCATTCTACACCCTTGGTCCTTTGACTACTGATATTGCCCCTGGATATGATCACATTACCTCTGCCATTGGAGCTGCCAATATTGGAGCCTTGGGTACAGCTCTTCTTTGCTATGTAACACCAAAAGAACACCTTGGGCTACCAAACAGGGACGATGTGAAGGCCGGGGTTATAGCATACAAGATCGCCGCTCATGCAGCTGATCTAGCCAAACAGCATCCACATGCTCAGGCATGGGACGATGCGCTGAGCAAAGCGCGGTTTGAGTTTAGATGGATGGACCAATTTGCTCTGTCGTTGGACCCCATGACTGCTATGTCTTTCCATGATGAAACTCTTCCAGCTGATGGAGCCAAGGTTGCACACTTTTGCTCCATGTGTGGACCAAAATTCTGCTCTATGAAGATAACAGAAGACATCCGAAAGTATGCAGAGGAGAATGGTTATGGCAGTGCTGAAGAAGCAATCAGACAAGGAATGGATGCTATGAGTGAAGAATTCAACATCGCAAAGAAAACCATTAGCGGAGAACAGCACGGTGAAGTAGGTGGAGAAATATATTTGCCAGAGAGCTATGTCAAAGCTGCTCAGAAATAAAAGGTCAGTATGTTTAGACTGTTAGTCGTTGCTTTCTCAACAAACATGTTAGTTACTGCATGCTAGTATAAAATCATTCAGGTTTATAATCTTTTCTTAAATCTGCAACATATGGTCAACTCTTAAATGAGTCCTTACTGTGATCTTTGTTTTTTATCGTGTTTCTTTTTCTTCTGCTGCATCAGGCAAATGTTTTAAACAAGACCTTGCTTACCCAAGTCTTGGTGCCTGTTGGACTATACCTGGATAAAGGCACAAACTGTTGGTAAGCTTAGTAGTCTCTATGTCATGTTACTTTTAGAACTATCTATGTTGTCTGTTCATTTGAGTCAGAGTCAGCAATAAAGACAATCTAAGTTGATGTTTCAATACTTTTTTGTGTGATTTGGTTGGTGAATTGACATGCAAAAGCACCAGGGGTGCTTGAACCAGGATAGCCTGCGAAAAGGCGGGCTATCCGGGACCAGGCTGAGAAAGTCCCTTTGAACCTGAACAGGGTAATGCCTGCGCAGGGAGTGTGCAGTTTTTTTTTTTTCCTGTAGCTTTCTAAAGGAGAAGAAGCTACTGTTGCCGCTCGAGTCTCGTTCCACGGTTTTCAACAGTTAGTTTCTTATGAGCTAAGAGATTCAGCTTAATTGGCTTACAGCCATAAAAGAAGTCTTTAACTGATGCACTAAGTCACTAACAGTAGGGAATAATTCAATCAAAAAATCATCCAGATTGATAAAAATGCATTTGCACCTTTGGGGCATAAGCTGAAATTACTCTGCTCGCACAAATCAGATTTTTAAAACTTATGATCATGTTTTCAACTTATACTCGTTTGTTTACATAATGGGATGATCAGTTGTTCACTTTGAGCAAAGCATACTGGGCAGGTGTAGGGAAAGTGAAGCTCATGAAACTGATCCACTGTAATTCTCATTGTTCAGCTTTTATTTACACAAATGTGCGAGTCAACACGTAAAAGATTATGATATATTGCAGTAGAACATAAGTAAAACGACCTTACCAAATGCGAAAGAAAGCTTTTCGAGCCGGAATGATCAAAAGGTTACACATTCTGTACTCATTTTCCTGCTATATGAGATCACACAATTATCAAGAGCCTGAAACTCTGGAATACCAATATTTAGACACGTTACATAGAGTTTTGAAGGTTTCTCATTTGACCAGCTCCTGTGTTTGACATGCTTTGGTTTCATATGGTTAATGTTTCTGCTAAATCAACCATGAGAGATGTGAACTATTTCTATATCATGTGTCTGTAACGTTGGGGCCGCTTGTGAGCCTCTTCCTTCACCATTTTCAGTTTGATCAGTTAATAACCTCATGTAAAAGCAGTGAGAGAGAGAAGAGATCAGAGATGGCACACTGTTTCCTTTGGAAATCCTGGGCGTTGTTATGTTTGATCGTAGGCTTTGTGACTGGTAAAGAAAAAAACAGCATGTATGTTATGTTCAAAATACTAAAAAACGACTCGTAGTTTAATACTCATCCGATACCGTCGTCTTCTTCATCTGAAAATTGAGAAAAAAAGTCTTACCGTGTCGATTGCTAGAATACTCCAATCCAAGCCCTTGCTTAGTTTCTCTCAATCTAATCCCTAATTTTCGTCACTATAATTCTCCCGAAAATGGCGGATTCCGAATCTAAAATCTATCACGAACGACAACGATTACAATTTTGCCTCTTGCACTGCCTCAACAATCTATTTCAGGTGATTGATCCAATTTCTATTTCAATCTCAAAATTTCATCCTCCGAATCACCGATTTGAGAGTTTTTGATAGTGATCTCGTTTGATTTAGGACAAAGACGCATTCACTAAAGAAAGCTTGAACTCAATCGCAGAGAAGCTCGAGACCAATGATCCAAACAAAGAAACATGGACACCTCTCTCTTTCGTCCTCAAGCCTCACCACAATACAATCACTGGTAACTACGACGTAAACGTGATGATTACAGCTCTTGAAGGAAAAGGCAAGAGTGTTGTTTGGCATGATAAGCGTATTGGAGCTTCTTCGATTGATCTTGATGATGCAGATACTTTAATGGGTATTGTGTTGAATGTTCCTGTTAAGAGATATGGTGGACTTTGGAGAAGTAGGCATTGGGTTGTTGTTAGAAAAATCAATGGTGTTTGGTATAATTTGGATAGTGATCTCGTTGTGCCGCAGCTGTTTAGAGATGATGATGAAGTTAGAGGGTTCTTGGATCAAAATCTGAGTTTAGGTGGAGAGGTTTTGCTTGTGAATAATGCTTAAAAGATCAACAATGTGAGTTTCAATTTTCTTACTTGTCTCTGTATGTTATCGAATACCCATCAAGTGTGTGAATGTTCCTGTCTTATAGTTTAAAGTTCAACAGAGTTGATCATGATCTAGAAAGTTCAGTGATTTTACTCGTGAGTTATTGGAACTAATGGTCGTCATGTCTCAAATTAAGATATCTTTGAGGTCTATGGTTAGAATGGTATGTTAAAGCTTCTCACTTTCCTCTCTAAGACGTGATTGGATTAATTTGGAACCTGCCATATAATGCCAATCAACTTCCATTAGCATCTAACTACCGAGTAGTCATCACTCATTGGTCTGATCTCAATGGAATGTTCTCACATGTAACAAATTACCCTCTAGACTTTGATGTCTATGTATGTCATGAAGTTGCTTGGTTATTATTTCCTTGCTGATATTCTTGTGCCCACCATTGACTTCGTTCTTCTTATTCTCTCTTTTTTTCTCTACTTTTGTGTAGCCTCAAGTCTCAAGTAAGGTATCTGCAATATATAAAGGTTAGTTTATCTCAGCCTCTCCAGGAGTCAAAAGAATTTGTTCACATTTCTTCTGTGCACACACCTGAGTGATCATCAAATAGGAACAATACCGAAAGGTTGCTTTAAAGAAAGAACCTTTATCGCTTAAACAAATGGTTTTATTACCTCTGCGGACCATCTTATACTTACTTTCCCTAATGGAAATGTAGAAAAACTAAAAACAGTCTTTTTCTTTTGCTCTATGGCTGCCTTTGCTTTCCAAATTTCGGCGTTTAAGTTTCTGATATCTTTAGATCTGTTAGTTATTACAATCCTTTTGACATAAAGTATCTAAAGTAAGTATGAAATTGAACCTACCTGCTTATATTTTATTTGTATATGTTTTGAATGTCTACAGTAATCATTGCTTTAAGTGTTAACATGTCATTATTGATACATTATTAAGAATCATGGCTTCTCTGGTCTCTACCTGAACTCTTATAGGCAACTTGTTCAGCATCAATCCCTATAAATATAATCCCTTACTCTCCTCAAGTTTGTTCTCACTCTCTCTTGATATGTCAGCTACAGGAACAAAACGGTTCAATGCAAACACTAGACCAGTAACTCCTGGTAAGCAATCCTCAGTCAAGGGACCATATTATAAGAATCCGGGATGCACAACAAGCTGTGGTTTGAGGCTACCGAGGAAAACGGAATGCACAGCAGCAAGACTGATCAAAGATCTCAGCTGTAAATTCGTTATGGGCTTACGTCTGGTGGTGATGAGGAAGAAGAAGAAGAAGAGATCTCCACCATTGAAGAAGGCTTCTTCTTCTGGGATATCTCAGCCTTCAGTCATCTCTGTCGTTAATGATAATAATCACAGATCAGCGGCAATAGAAGACTGCATACAATTCATAAACTCCTCTTCCTCCTTCACAAGATCAAATTCTACCTGTGGCAGTAAATCTTAAGTTTTAGTTATGACCTTAAGTTTCGAAAACTCTTTCTTGGTCACTTGTTTGCTACGCAATAGCATATTAGAGAATTGCGTGTAATATCTTTATGATACAAATATATATAGAGCTGAAGAGAGATTTTGAGTAATCTTGAGAAAGTGTGAGCTTTGTTTATTTACAAAAAATCATCTGTATATCTTTCATCTACAAAGTATTATTCATATGCGTTTGGCCTAAATCAACGAGCAGAAAGATCCTGAAGAATTTTCTGGCAAAAAAGGAATATTCCGGCTAGCTCTCAGACTGCAATGATACTTGTATAATCAGAGACTGGCGTGAGGTGAAGTTGCACCTGATGAGAGGTCTTGGAGCCGAACTATTTACTATTCTCGGAATGGATCAATCGATTATCTTCTCTCCGGTTGAAAATAGGTTCCAAATGACGGTCCCAACGAGGTAAAGACCGACCGAAATCGTGAAAACGTCATCCCAAGAACCTGAGGCATTTCATGTCATTGTTAATTCCATTGAGAAAACACAAAAAAAATGAAACTTAGAAGAGATTTTATAAAGATTAAGCAAAGCATTGTCAGAATTACGAAGTGTTTTGAGAGTACTGACCGTGTTGTAGTATGTGACCAGTCGCAGCTGTGCCAAGAACTCCGGCAAGTACTCCAGCAGTATTAGACAAACCAAGTAACACTCCCTGAGAAGACCAACAACATCAATGTGCTAATCCATTTTCTTTTGAGTAGCATGATTCATTAAGACTTGGGAGTAATTGACTAAACTTACAGAGTATCTTGGAGCGATGTCTTGATGGTTAGAGTATAGACCAGACTGTGAAAACGCATCAGTCCCCTGACTACAAGCCATGCACAAAACAGCCATTGTAGGAGAATCTATGTGTTTCAGCTGTGTTAGGAAGAACGCTGGTCCAAGAAACCCTATTGTTTGCATTATCTGAATTTCATCATAGAAACTGATTATCGAATGTATCACTTTTACTAGATTGCATCAAAACGGAACTGAAGAACAGAAGAAGTGATATACAAAGTACCTTGCGGACATTCGTGACAGAGAAACCTCGGCTGACAAGTGTATCGGCAATCCATCCACCGGCATTTGCAGATATTGCCATTGTCATCCATGGAAATACAGAGAGAAGTCCTGACTCCATAAGGTTGAACTTCAGCACCTGCCTCACAACCGTCCATATGATTAATGATAAGAAAACAAATAAAACATCAAGCCTCTTGATTAAAAGACAGTAATATAACGGACTTGATGGTAATAAGTTGGCATCCATGTTAAGAGAATGAATGTTCCCCAGTTGTGACAAAAGTGGCAACTGATGAGAGCCCAAACCGGTGGTTTCGACAATATCAGCCTCCACGGGATCGACTTCACTGGCTCTTTGCTAGCACAGTTGTCTGCAATTAGCTTTCTTTCTTCAGGGAGCAATGTTGGATCTTCTAATGGTGAACTCTCTGCCTATAACAAGTAACAACACACGTCAAATCGTCAATGGTAATGAGATATGGGATCTACAAATAGTTAAGAACAGTAGAAAAAGTCTGACCTTAGTTAGCCACAGAGTCAACCATACAGTTCCAAGAGACCCGAAAGAATAAAACACAGAAGGCCATCCAAATTGATGAATCAAGAAAGGCGAAAAGGCTAAACCGGTGACAGATCCAAGGTACATTCCGCTGTAAACAAGCGCGAGTGATCTGCTTCTCTCTTGCACAGGAACCCACTTCGACAATATATTATTCATAGCAGGCATTGCAACACCCTGGAGAACACAAATGAGAACTTACTTCTCCTTATCAACACACACAAATCCGAGACTGATATCTAACATCACTAAGAGTAATCACAAACCTCTCCAACTCCCATGAAAGCACGAACAACGAGCAAGTAAGGAAGACCGAGTTTAGCAGCTACAGGAGTGAGAATTGTAGCGATTGACCACCAAATAACACCGAATCCAAGAACCCTTTTCCCTCCTACAGTGTCTGCCCAAATTCCACCAGCTATCTATAATATCAACAAACCACTGATTCAACTACACTTTTGATTTAAATGTGAAAGCTAGTGAGACTCATTTAAAAAAACATTGATCATCTAAAAATAGAAACCCTAATTAAGGAATCAGGGAAAAAAGATTACCTGTGTAAGAAGGTAACCCCAGAAGAAAGAAGACTGAATCAGACCAACTGTTGCTGGATTCCAACCATACTCAGCTGACATCGGAAGTATAGCTATACTCATATTCACCTGTTAAAACATCATCTGTCCCAAATTGAATAACTCTTCCCAATCCATAAAAATCCAATCTTTTTTGCTACTTACTCTGTCCATATTGCAGAGAAGAAAAGCTGAGAAACAGAGTAACACAATCACCCACCGCTTCGGAAACTCTTCCCACCATGGGAGGACGATAGAGCTAGGCGAATCAGAAACGACGTCATTGTTTCCACTTACTTTATCTCCTTCTACGTAATACGAATTACTGCTTTCACTCTTGTCGGAGCTCCGAACTAATACCCGGAAAACACTGGACCTATTTCGCGGGTAGATCCATACCCGTAACGACTTTGGAGATGGTTTGAGATTACGGAGGCTGCGAGAAGAAGAGGTTTTTTCAGGTGGACGATTTGAAGTGTAGAGAGAGTGAATATTTGAAGAGCAAAGAAGAGCTCTCGCGTTCATGGCGGAGATAGATTTTTTCTTCTTCTTCTCTGTTTTTTTCTTCTTTGTTTTAAGAGAGAGGAATTGATTTTTTTTTAAGGTCGTGGCTGATGTGACGACATGTGGCGTTTAAGTATTGGTTGAGTGAGGATGTCATAATCTAACGGGAAGTAACGGTTAACAGAATAACTATTGGAGGTCCATTATTAACTATCAGTTTAACATAAAGCCCATATAAGGCCCAAATAATGTTAGCTTACGAGCATAAATTGCGAGATCTATCTTACTTCCCCAATGAAAAAAAAATCTCAAAGATTTGGAAGTAGACCTATGAATAGAATTACAATAATACGGCAATACCAATAACAATAGTTTATTGTCCGTAAGGATATGAGTATGACCAGTGATCTACTTTATGTGGAATAAAGGCAGGATCCAAAGGTGGAACCCAAACCACCCACTAATTGCGTTCACAAAGATGCGAAAGAATATTTAATCCAACAATTGATTAAGTATCCCATGCGAGAGAGTATTGATCATGATATTCAAAATTAAGTGTAAAATGTCAATTTGTATGAACGTATGGGATAATAATGTTGAGGACGAATAGACAGAGGTAAATGTCAATCAAATTTGGTAATGTTTGATGTATTCTTAGTCGATTACATTGATTACATTCTTACATATTTGTAAATTAGTGAAATGTATGAAATATATGTAGCTAGATAGAACAAAGAATCTATAAAACTTGTAACAAAATCACAATTAGAAGATTAACGTTTGCAGCTTTCTTATTTATTAATGGAGGAGGTCCAAGTTTAGGGGATGAGAATGATGTAAGATTGTGGTGCGGCAGATTTTACTCATCGAAGGTGTCCCTTCTGGTCTACCATAAGAATTTCCTAGCTTAGGCTTTTATGAATTATGACTGCCACTTTTATTTATTTTATTCTTCTTTTAAGTCATCATTATTGTTGTTGTATCGTTATTTCTTTGTTGCATGCGTTATCCATTTACCAACATCTACCACTGTGTCGTCAAGGTCTTCCAAAATCTAAACGAAACGTAAAATTTATGTACCAGTAATTCATCACTCCTAAAAAAACACTTGATGATTTTCACCAATTGATATAACGACGTAACGAGATCACTAAACTATACGGATCATGCATGTTGATCTATCGGCACGTAATATTGTAGGTGTAGACTATAACCTAGGTTATGGTATTCAATTCAAAGACGTCCAATTCAGAAATATGAGATGGTGTCATGTTACTATTAGATCCGTACCAGTCACTAAACAAGAAGGCAAGATTCATTTCTCAAGAGGTAGAAACGCAAACTTAGGCCGTAAAGACACAAGAATGCCAACTTCATGTGGATGGAGACAGGAAGAGCTTCGAAATGACCCACTTTCCAAAAGTACATGCTTCTCTCACGTGGCCCACTTCTCCAATTATCATTCACCATTTCAATCATTCATCACTAACTCTCCTTTCTCTATTATTTTATTTCTATATTTATTAGCTAAACGACATCTAAGCTATAACCAAATTACACTTTCTAGATTTGGTTATATGAGAAAAAATAATACGTTTTTTAGTTTGTACAATGTGATATTCTCTACCGACAATGTGATGAAAATAATTTATCCAACCAAGTGGTAGTAATTAATCTGATTTATGACCTTCAATCGTTATCCTATATGAGCCTACGAATTAATTTTAAATAGGCGCAACTTTTTTCTACTAATCAAAATTTCCATGGTATATATAATCTCAGTGTCAAATATGACGAGTTTTCATCAATATGTAGTTATATTCAGAGTAATTAGAATATACATTTTCCAAAACAAAAATAAAATGGTGAGGCAAAACCACGATTGATTGTGATGAAAACATGAACGTGATAACATTTATATACTAACATTCATATTAAACTAAACGAATCAAAAACTTAGCACCTCCAACTGCCACTTGAATATTTCGCTTTTCTTCTCCTGAAAGCGAAACCTTAACCTAATTTTTTTTTGTCATGTTCTGTATATATAAAAAGCCTAATTAAACTGAATGAAACATTTATAAATAAAATCACTTTGTTTATTTTCTTTTAATAATTTGTTATGATCAAATGCATGGATGTGTGCATGGATCTAATTAGTAAACACATATGCACTGATGAGGCGCAGAGATTAGAAATGAGACATGTGCACGTGTTCCCCTGTCTACGTCCGCATCCTAAGCAACAAAAATTTGTGAAACCAAATATTCATATCAATAAAATAATTCTGTGTAGCCTTGGATTCCTCTAAATTTCGAGTTTGTCTTCTTTATAATTTACATTGTATACAATAATTTAAATGTAATTACATAACATCGTACAAATAATTGAAGAAAAAAATGGAGAATACATTCTATAGAAAGATGAAGAGAAAATGATTCTGTATAGAGAAGTTACAACATTGAGTATCAGTGTAAATGTGTAATGAATACCACTAAACACCCAACATGGGTTGCTCATGTGGTGTGTGGTACGTAGAGTTTGGTATTGGCTACCCATGTTCGAACTTAGTTGAAGATGGAGGAATAATTTATGCCTATATAATATATTAATTAAATTTAGAAGATATCATCATCCATTAATACTAACAGCATCGGATGAGTCTAAAACCTAAAATTTCCAAGTTAACTAAAAAGTATATATATATATACCACAAAAGTATGTTATGAGAAGAGCTTGTGGTTTAGTGACGAACTAAGGTTTCGTCAAAAAAATTGTGTGACCTAAAACTCCCCTACCTAGTTCAACACCTTATAGAATGAACTAATTTATCTACTCTCATTCCAGTCTAAATAAATGAATTTCGGCTCCAAAGTTTCATAATATAAAAGAAAAAATTATATATATGGAGGGAAAAGGCATATATAATAAACATCATTCGAATTCGTTTTTTTCTTCTTCACAAAACATAAGTAGAATTCTATAAACCTAAAACTTTCATCCAAAATGTACTATAAGATCATCCGTGAATGAAAAAAAAAAAAAAAAAAAAAAAAAAAAAAAAAAAAAAAAAA
>Ga0041059_1001792_pt1 | contig 16720 bp, 14 predicted proteins | sample AraColnosormetaG_FD_56232 | JGI IMG/M metagenome (GOLD analysis project Ga0041059, IMG submission 56232) | Arabidopsis roots microbial communities from North Carolina, USA - Col MF nosort | ecosystem: Host-associated > Plants > Roots > Unclassified | place: USA: North Carolina | collected...
TTTTTTTTTTTTTTTTTTAAATCATAATCTTCTTCTCAAGATTTCCCTACTCATGGATCTCTTGTTTTGTTTTCATCCCTTAAATAATTTCCAAAAATGGTGACCACTATCAATGTGTAATTTCCCCACTAATGTACTGAATAATTGATAGAGAAAAAATCGCTAAACTATAGTACAAGTATGAAAAGCAAAACATTTTTAATACGATCAAACTGTTATAATTTGTACTATATCTCAATAGTAAATATTAAATTCTAATAGAAATGAGTGAGTTTAAAATATTCATATCATATGCTACTCCCGATAATAAAGTAGTAAATTCCAAGTGAAACATAAAAAATAAAATCTAGTTGAATCGAAGAATCAAATTCAGAGGGATCAGAACTGGAAAGCTGCTGATTCAACAAGTCTCGGTCCATTTGAAAAGACCCAAAGGCATCAAAGTCCATTACTTATTCTGTGTTTGTTAAAACGCACTAAAAGCCCATTAATAAAGTATGTTCTTTTTCCTAATGTAATTATGCAAAAAAATGGTTCATACATAATACATTCGTAACCATGACGACACTGAATAAAAATGTTCTTTTTGTATCCAATTCAGTTTTTGACACTAAAAAGAACTACAATAGTATTCTCTTTGACGAATCAAAGACTGCAAAAGTCGTGAACAAATATTTAACAAAAATTTTATTATAAATTAGACCAAGTGATGATGATAGGAAAGATGATTGTGGATTGTAGGACAATCCGACGGTGCAGAGATGGCGAGTGCACGGAGAATCAATGGATGCACGCGTAGAAGAACATTGGCGCGTAGGGTCAAGGGCTTGATGACGCGCGTGGGGGGTTTGCTTTAAACGCGTGAAGAAGGTTTAATTCCCACAAAATGGCTCGGCTCAAGGCTCAAGCCGACGGTATATTACACTGTCACTCTCACTCCCATCTCTTCCGTTTAACTGTTCTTTCTTTTCTTTTAGGGAATAAGAAAATCTTTATAAATGATAAAATATGTTATCGAAAGAAAGAACAATGTGCACTGAGATATTTACCAACAAAACAAAACAATATAAATACACTAAAAACTCTAAGAAAAGTTACTTATTATTAGCTATGTGTTTTGTGTATTAATGTATAATCAAAATATTATAATGCTAGAAAGTTTGGTATAGTGACCACTGTGAAGGTAACAAATAGTAATATAATTTGTGTTCAAAATCAAAACTGGATACCCAAAATTTATGTGTGTCATCATAAGTTACAAATCAAAATGGTAAACCCACAAAAGAAAACACACTAAGTTTAATTAGAGAGGTCTAAATGATGTGGGAATCATAGAGAAGGCAGGTAAAAAGAAATGAAGAAAAAGCTTCCTGCTTTTATGCTCTCTCTCTCTCTCTTTCATTGAACATGTATAATTATAACAAAGGCGGCCGCATTAAAAGTAAAAAACAGAACATTTTTTTAAGTAGACTTCGTTATTACAGTACTCTCCTACTCACTTGCCATTGTTATTACATAACCAGAGAGCTCTTCTTCACTCTTTTCCTCTCTCTCCCTCCCTCCCTCTTCCATTAAATCTTTGTGGTTCTCTTTTATTGTTTTGATACTGTGCTCTGCTTCGGAGAGTGTAGAAAGAGACAGAGCTAAAGTCTCTGTGTTTCTTCTCAGCAGGACTAAAAGGAAAAAAGGGTAAGAGCTTGGAGACAATTTTTCTTCCTTCATAAGATTCTCTCTTTTTAAACCATAAAAAATCAAAAGATTGTAACTTTTCAATTATTTGTTTGCTTTATATAATTATCTTTGTGTACCGTACAGAAATCGATTGCTAATGTCGGGTGAGAAACAAGCGGAGGAGTCAATAGTAGTCTCCGGGGAGGATGAGGTGGCCGGTAGAAAAGTGGAAGATTCAGCGGCGGAGGAGGATATTGACGGCAACGGGGGCAATGGATTTAGTATGAAGAGCTTCCTCTGGCATGGCGGGTCCGCTTGGGACGCCTGGTTTAGCTGTGCATCAAATCAAGTAAGTACAATTTCGATAATGAATAATTCATCTAGTAGTAATATTTACTATAAGAAAACAAATGTTTCTTTATTATAATAAGACCAAATTACTCTTTTTTCGTCTGTCCTAAAGTTTTTTTTTAATATTCTTTCATAAAACATTCTTGAAATAAATAACAACTTAAGTTATAAAAACAAAAATATATGGTTGCAGGTGGCACAAGTGCTGTTGACGCTGCCGTATTCGTTCTCGCAGTTGGGAATGTTATCAGGAATATTGCTTCAAATATTCTATGGGTTAATGGGATCTTGGACTGCTTATCTCATCAGTGTTCTTTACGTCGAGTATCGTGCCCGTATGGAGAAACAAGAAGCCAAATCCTTCAAAAACCACGTTATTCAAGTAAATTCTTCCTTATTTTAGTTTAGTGACATATTCGAATTTGATCTCACTTTTAGATTTACTAAATTGAATTGCATGTTTGTTTTGTTTTCTTAACACAAAAAAAATAAAATAAAAAAATGGGAAGTGGTTTGAAGTGCTTGATGGGCTGCTGGGTCCGTACTGGAAAGCAGCGGGGCTCGCATTTAATTGCACCTTCTTGTTATTCGGATCAGTCATCCAGCTCATTGCTTGTGCTAGGTACTTCTTCCTCTCTTTTTTATTACTTTTTACCAATCTTTTTAATAGTATATTGATATAGAGGGACAAATACATATATCTAAATGATACCATCAATTGATTCATGTGTGTGTTGTTGTTGGGATGATGCAGCAATATATATTACATAAACGATAGGTTAGACAAGAGGACATGGACTTATATATTTGGGGCTTGCTGTGCCACGACCGTTTTCATACCATCTTTCCACAATTACCGTATTTGGTCTTTCCTCGGCCTTGGCATGACCACCTACACCGCTTGGTACCTCACCATCGCCTCTTTTCTCCATGGTCAGGTATGTCCTCATCAAAATCAAATGATTTAAATGAAGAAAAAACAATGTGACTTAAACCGGTTGTAACTTACTGGTTTGTAGGCGGAGGGTGTGACACATTCCGGTCCAACCAAGCTTGTGTTGTACTTTACCGGAGCCACCAACATCCTCTATACCTTCGGTGGACACGCTGTGACCGTGTAAGTATTTTTAATATTTCTCATGGATTTTCAATTAATTGTATAATCCACAACAATTGGAAAAGTGATGCATTCCTAACAAACTAATTATAGTTGGATATAAGTTATAATTTCTTCTCCATATACAGCATTTGTTGTGTTGCAATTTGCAAATATTAAAAAAAAAAATGAATTTTCCCTGAAGATTTATGTTTCCTTCTTCTTTTTTAAAGACTCATCTCTTTTAGCTTCTATATGTGCAGCTTTTGCCGGTTACTTTAGGTTCTGTCCTAAACGCACAAACAGACAAAATCATTATTACGGAATAAATAAAGACAAATTTACCAGAAAAATTCTATTTACCTTTTTAACACACACTATAGCTACTAGCTACTGAACTCAATTCCTAACATTCTTTTTATTTTAGTAAATTTTACTCACAAATATCTATCTCATCTTCGAGAGTACGACTACGTAACGTAACCACAGTGGTCGGACCCGGACGGCCAATCTCTGGTCGGACCCATAAATCCACTGTAAAAGACTTTTATGCCATTTCCTTTTACATTTTATCTATAAAAAAAGTTATAAAATTTTCAGGGAAATAATGCATGCGATGTGGAAACCAAGGAAGTTTAAGAGCATCTACTTGATGGCAACTCTGTACGTCTTCACATTAACGCTTCCGTCAGCCTCCGCCGTCTACTGGGCTTTCGGCGACCAACTTCTCAACCACTCAAACGCTTTCTCTCTCCTCCCTAAAACGCGTTTCCGTGACACCGCCGTTATCCTCATGCTCATCCATCAGGTTCCTATCATCCTAACTCTCACTATGTTACATGTCTCACAATAATTACACTATGCCATTAATGATTGGTCCAAGTTACATGCTATTATTTATACGGTACCGGTCCATACTAAGAACATTATTCTCTTTCGCAATGAAATTCATACTCATAAGGAATCTTGTTATAGTTTATGACATGGATAAATACGTCTAACTAGTTAATTAACATTTTTCGCCGTATTAACATCTAGGGCGAATGATATATATGTATGAATACAAATGTTATCGGATTATATATTCTTTCTCAAAATTTTGTTTTGGATTTACAGTTTATAACGTTCGGGTTTGCGTGTACACCATTGTACTTCGTATGGGAAAAAGCGATCGGAATGCACCACACAAAGAGCTTATGTCTAAGAGCGCTGGTGAGGCTACCGGTGGTGGTTCCGATATGGTTTTTGGCAATCATCTTTCCCTTTTTCGGGCCAATAAACTCGGCAGTTGGAGCCTTACTTGTTACCTTCACCGTCTATATCATCCCTGCCTTAGCCCACATGCTCACGTACCGCACCGCCTCTGCCCGCCGGGTACCTACATTCTTCTCTCGCTCACATTACCATTCCTAAACTATACTAAAGATTTTATGAATTCAGTAGATGACATACATTTATTTCATTTAGATAGATAGTTTTGTAAAAAAAATTATTGGAGGAGAGAGATAAAGATATACATACGTTGGTCCATAGTATATAATGAGCTGGCTTATAATACTTTTGCATTTAATCACATATCAATGGGGTAGGTCCATAGTATATAATGTGTCCATTATTGTCACTTGACTAGTTTTATAAATGTCTATAACATATATTCTCGTCGATGATTAAAATAAGTAGATTAGTTCATGCAATGATATGATACGATGTATTGATTTGGCTTTTTTTCTTTAAACGTGATGGCGTGGCAGAACGCGGCGGAGAAACCACCGTTTTTTATCCCTAGCTGGGCTGGAGTTTACGTGATAAACGCTTTCATAGTGGTTTGGGTCCTAGTTCTCGGGTTCGGGTTTGGCGGATGGGCCAGTATGACCAACTTCATCAGGCAAATTGATACTTTTGGCCTCTTTGCCAAATGCTACCAATGCAAACCACCTCCAGCTCCGATCGCCGCCGGAGCTCACCACCGCCGTTAGTTAACGTAAGCGACGTGTGATAGTGTGATTGAACCCTTTTTTCTTTAATTCTGTATGAAAGAAAATATCTGTAATTCAGTGATTTAGTGAATCTATGCTATAAAATTTCGTTGAAGTCACGTACGTGATTAGGGAGCTGGTGCTGTTTTGTGTTGTCACGTGCCAGTCTTCAGTTTTATGACAGACTAATAGGTCTTCCTAACTGGTAGAAAACAACTGGGTGAGGACAAAATGGTTTTCATTTTTATCAATCAGCCAATCTGTCATATTTGACTCCGAGAGGACAATACAAACATTTTGTATAACCATTTTAATCAATCCAACTTTCGAATTAATGTAAAACCTAGCAGGCTATATCGGCCCAATATAAGACCAGACCAAAATAGTGGGGTTGATATCTTATTGTGAAGGTTTCTTTGCTTCGTGTTTAATTTTATTGAGAATTTATTATTCTGTTTTTAAAATGAATTAAAGTATTAAATCTATATTACATAAAATCATGTTGAGCTTCGAATATCAAAATTTACAGATCAACTAAGAACAATATGCTTAATCGCAGTTTTCGACGTTTTTAAAATTTTAATATTTAAACTAATCTTTAAAAGTAATAATGAAATTAAGATGGTTTTAGTTATTTTAACATTATTTTCTTAAGGTTCGGTGGTAAAAACTCAACGGCTAGTCAGATGGTTCGGGTAAGACTTTCCATTTTTCTGTGACGTCTTTGGTTTTGCCACGTGTATTCTCAGTTGCTGTTAAACCCAACCAAAATTAGTGGGGCTTAATGTCTTATTGTGTACCTGAAGGTTTTGCTTCTTATTTACAACAAAGTTATCTACAGTGTGTGTGATTAATGGAACAAATTCAAACAATAGACTATGATGATACAGAACTAATTTCACAGATTATGCAATGCTCTGAAACCAGTTTCCACATGGCACTTCCTTGTTCAATTTCGTATTTCCTGCTAAACTTATTCCACAGATGCAAACCATAACCATTCCTCTGCATATGAAGAAGCTTGGTTTTGACCCATTTCGAATCTTTCTCTGTTTTAGGCACTTTGAACAACTTCTTAATCTCGAGCCAGTTTACCGAATAGAACACAGATGGTCGCATGACGGTGAAGTTATAGCCACTTGATCCTTCTACAGCTCTAGCCACTCGTGAAACAAGGTATGGTCCGTTGTATCCCCATATGTTTCCGTTGAAAGTTTTAGCGAACTCTTCCATGAATTTGAGTAACAGAGGATGGTTCTTGTCGAATATTAGTACCGCGTTGTTTAGTCTTGTCCAATTCGTTGATGAAGGATCAAGTGTTTGTGCACCAATCACGTTTCTCAGACCTTTGAAGCTTTTTAGAACAATCATGTCTGTGTCTAAGTACACACCTCCATATTTGTACAAGTAAGCAAGCCTCATGAGATTTGAGAGATTCTGAGCTAAAGAAATCTTTCCGGGATCTCTTTTACCGCTCTTTATTTCGTCGAGCCACAACTCTCCCGCGGTTCCTTTGAGCAGAAAAGGCAAATCTGGTGTGACTGCAAGAACTTTGTAACCACGATCAATAAACGGCTTCAAAGTTGCATAACCTTGAGGAGAATCCATGGTTGCGGATAAGATCATCAAGCAACCATACGGATGAGACTTAAAGACACTTTCAATAGCTAAAACCTCTCTATTGCCAAAGAAATCTGCTGGTGATATCCATGTCATGACGAAGTTGACTTCGCATCCATCACCGACAAACTCATTTACCCTCTTTTGAAACTTGTCAGACAAGTTATCTCCACTGAAAACTTCGATAACTTGGAGCTTCTCGTTTACTTGTGTCTGTTGTTTGAGCAGATCACTTCTTTCACCTTCTCTCTCAGAACTCAGAGGTAAGTGTGGAATCACTCTCTTGATCTCTATCTTCACTCCTGAGAAATCTCTATGCGGTTGCATCGAGAAATTAGAAATTAGAGTAAACGTGGTAACCACGATCAGAGTTACAAAGCTGATAGCGAAGGCGGTGAAAAGTGATGATGATCCTGATTGGTTTAGTCGTCTGTTATCAATCACCACCGTGAATCTCTTTTCTATATCATGACGATCCATAATAAACACAGAACTGAAATGTTCTGAAGTTGGAAACCAGAAAAGAAAAGGAGATTTAGATTGATAAGAAAGAAACCACTTTTGAGTTTCTCTGTGTCTGTTTTATTTCTTGTTTAACTTGTTTTGACCACGTTCTTGTCTTTGGGGGCTGTCTAGTTTTGAAAAGTTAAAGAACTCAGACATAGACATTTTTGACGTATTACCGAAATAATTAATATTGATGAAACGAATAATGGGAAAATAAGTAATTTCAAATTTCTAACAACACATATATTTAAAGTTTTAAAAGGATTCTTTTTCATTCATCCTAAATGGAAATGTTCTAAATATATATTTTTTTGGTTTAATGTGAATCTAAATGTTCTAAACAGCTAATAATATTTTTGTTCTTTTCAATTATTTGGGGTTATCATCACATATTTTGTAGAATTCTCTAGTCATACCCTTAATAGTACTACACTAACCAAAAACTGTTTCATATGAAAACTTGTACATACTTTATTTGTCATTCTTTATTACTAACATTTTCTATTATTGCCTTATTGGTCAACTTTTTGGCTAACACGGAACATAATAACTAAAGTTCGATGTGTATTCTTCTTACGAAAATACTGATTTATATCGTATTGATATTTCTGTTTGAACTCTTAATCAATGATAAGTGTTAATATATTGTTATTTGGTTGATGCAAAATGATATTTGGAAAAAGACGTGTGTGTATTAAAATCCAAATTATCAATGACTCATTGTATTTCAATCTCTAGGCTTTCTAGTTTCTAGCTTTGATAAGGTTCTTATTTTATTATAATACTATTTAAACAATGTTAGTTGGATTTTAATATTATTTTGAATGAAAAACCCTGCTATTTTACGGTTGACTAATTAAGAAATATAAAATATTAAGACATTTGAACTATGCAATAACGACAAAAATATGTAAACTCGAATAGATAGAATTGGTTGGCTGGATTTTGGTTTAGCTCCAAATTCAGTTTTCACTATTAGATCCTTAATGTTTACTATAGGTTAGAATAAGATGAATTGTGAATTAGTAAATGAATGTATAGAATATAATATATGTATTTTATTGGTTCTATAAGGCATGATTAGGGTTATCTTTGTTTATCTTTATATTGGAAACTTGATTGGTCCATGCATAATCAGTTTCCTCCACACGACTTGTCAAAGCTATGTAAGCATTTTGACCGTAACAACTGAAAGCACCTTATAGAATTAAATTATATATGTATCACATTACTTTAAATCTCATTACTGTAGATTGATAATATCAGCTCAACAACAACTAGAGAAATGCAACTTATGCAGCAGTATAAGTTTGTTGTATTGTTCCTCCGATCCTTCCAAGTTCCAAGCCTATTCATTGACATAGACAACGTTTCTAAAGCTAATGAAAGATTGCATATAAACTTTGTGTAAGATCCACCAAAGTCAAAATTAATGGCAATGGATCATAATTTGGCCCATGGGCTTTAAGTGAATTATATGGAATGATCTAATGACATTTATGCCCCTAAGGTTTTGACCGTCACGCAGAAACCAAGGAGTTAGTTCCAATCACGTGGGAAACAATCGCGTAAATCGGACGGTAGAAATTAAATGCGGGTGAGCACCGAGCTGTGAGTATAAGAGAATTCCAATGTTCAGACAATTGCCACGTGGACTTATGCTTTGCTTTCGTTTCCACACAGTACATTGCTCCCTTCCCACTCACACAAACCAAAAACCAAAAACTCTTCTTCTTCTGATGAAAGATGATTGGCATTGGAAGAACCCTAACTTCTTCTTCTCCATCTAAGATCATTCTCGAAGATCTTCCTCCTGGAATTTATCGCTATGGAACAGAGATATTCACTTCCGTTCCCAGGAAAACGTTCCATCACATCAAGTTTTTGCGTTTGGATTCTGCTCAGAGCAGCAGGATTCTTAAGCCGGTCCCGCTTCGTTCTTCGTCGATTAAGGATTCGCAGGTAATTAATCACACCTCTCTTTCTGTCTTTCACGTGTAATCGTTTCTCTGTAATTCCTATTTGCTCTGTTTACGACGAAGAATGAGATTCAGGTTTGTTCATACATTTTGATAGGTAAACGTAGAAGATGAAGAAATCGAAGCTTCTAACAAAACAGTTCGTGTAAGGTTCCAGTTGCGGAAAGAATGTGTCTTTGGGGAACATTTTTTCATTGTTGGTGATGATCCTGTGTTCGGTGGCCTTTGGGATCCAGAAACTGCCTTACCACTGAACTGGTCTGATGGCAATGTTTGGACTGTAGATTTGGTATAAATGAGTGAATTTCTTTTTCTTTAAGAGTTTAAAATACTGAATGTGTTAGGTTTACCCTGATGTTGCTTTCTTTCTGCTCAGGATTTGCCTGTTGGAAGATTGGTTGAATTTAAGCTTTTATTGAAGGCACAGACAGGGGAGATTTTGTGGCAACCAGGTCCAAACCGGGCTCTTGAAACCTGGGAAACTAACAAAACTATCAGAATATGTGAAGACTGGGATAATGCTGATCTTCAAATGATGATTGAGGAAGATTTTGTGCCTTACACCAATATTTCGTCGATCGGTTCAGAAGATGAGGATGAAGTGCTTGGTAGTGTACAACAAAACTCTTCAGTAGTAGCTGTAGAGAATGCAGGATACGTGAGTGATGAGTCTGCCCAGAATTCGAGTTTCAGTATCCAAAGTGAGAAAACTATGGAACCTTCGAATGGAGCTTTGACTGCTCGGGAGGTGATCAAAGAAGCCATGTTTACTGAGGAAGAAAGTCCAGTTTTGGTTCCTGGATTGATTCCTCTGTCTGACTTGGATAATGAACAAGTGGAAGTTATTAATGAAGGTAAAGCAGAAACGTTCCCGGAGGTAATAACCTGATCAGTTTTGAAGTTTTATGTTCCTGTTTTTCTATAAAAACCTTAAGAGCTGTTGTTATGCACACTGCTGCTGATGGTAATGAAATCTTTGCATGTGGATTATTGATGCTTTAAGACATCATGTTTGTGTGTAGAATAAGACTATGCTTGTCCACTGGTTCAATGTATATTGTTACCCCAGTTCATGATAAAAGTTTCCTTCACTATATTGACTATTCTTGTCCACTGGTACAATGCATATCTAACTGTTAAATTATTTTCCAGCAATGTGATTTTCGGCTGCAAATGCCCTTCTTGTGCTATTTGCAGGTAGATAAGAAGCAAGAACCCAAAGCAGAAAGAAACAAGAAAGCAAAAGTAAAAGCGATTTCATTATTCGAGAAATCGGAGCAAGAAGCAGTGAAAAGTGTAGAGCAGAGGCAATACAATGCAGTAGAGGAAGAGCAGCAGCGGCTAGAGACAGAGCCGCTTGGAACGCCGGATGTGCTTTTTGAGAATGATATCCAATGGGGACGCAGAACACTTTACAAGCTTCTAAGCAACTTTAGACTTTTCTAAACTCGACTAAGTTTTGAGTGCATACATACATCGGCAAAAGAGCCTCAAGAGTCAAGAAGATGTTTCCGACAGATAGTCAAAAACTGCTCTTAAAAGGTAGGCTACCTTCTTCTTCTATGCTCATCTTTACGTTTTGTATCTATGAGAACTGGGAGTAGATTGAAACCAATGTTGTGTTGTCTTTGTATATATGTAATGATCAAATGGTTTTGGTAAAGAGAAAGATGAAGAAAGAATGGACTGTTAGTGTTAGCTGTTAAGTACATAGGACAGTATGTAGCATCTGGATCCTATTCTCCCATATAATTGTATTGTTGCTACATAATAATGATGATGATGATGATGATTATCTTATGATTGAACTTACAATTCCAATGTCTTACATAATGATGATGATCATGATTAAACATATCAATAATTTAGTTGTACATTTTTTAATGGTTTATCAAGTTTGGACCTTTGGTGCTGCTCTTGACGAAGGGCCAGGTAATTGCTGACGCCGTACGTTTAGGAGCACCTCGTTTTTTTCACCTTGTCATATATTTGTAAATCTCGATGACCATATGCTTTTATTTTTATCCCAATATAATCGAAAAATCCCAAATGATATGCGATTTCTTGTTGTATGATTTACACACAACATGAGATGCAATAATGTTAGTGGGCACTGGGCAGGAGGAAATGCGATAAAGTTAATAAAATTGTGACAAAAACGTAAGGTGATAAACTAAAGGGTTCTTAATCAAAAACTACATAAATCCCTTCTAACTAATCCACATGCTGGTTTTTAAGAACCACAACAACAAAAAAAACTATCAACTTAGACTACAAATATACAATCACTATACACAAGACAAAGCCTAATTGAGGTGGAGCCTTGGGTGCAAGGTTTCATACTCACTTTCTCAAAACTCTAGAAACCAAAACAGCAAGAGTCATGAGACTAGCTCCCTGAGGAATAGGCCATCTTTTCATCAAAAAGTCTCTTATTTGGGACACTTTGTTACCTTTTTTGATCTTTGCTTATTTTCTCACATTGGTAATGAATATATACCGTATGTCTTCTTCCCCACAATCACATCTCTCTTTCGACCTAAATTTTGCATTTCTGCAAAACTCACAACTCTGAAATGTTTTCTTTAGGCGCTTCCTCTTCAAGTCCTTTGTTTGATACATCTTCACTGCTTTCCCACAAAAATCCATTATCATTTTCCGGACCTTTCTCTGTTTCTCTAGCTAGAGGTGCCACATGTGCAACATACTTTTCTGCACAAAGCAACACAAAGAAGATTTACCAATCTGTAACCAAATTTGCTCACTACACAAAAGACTAAGAACAATCTGCAGACTTAATCAAGTGGTGAAATAGATCCACAGTTATTAATTCCCCTAGAAGAAACTTTACCAGCCAAACTTCGAAGAGCATTCTCAGCCGCTTGTTGATGTGCATCTTTCTTAGTTTTTGCCATCCCAATGCCTATCTTCTCACCCGTGAACAACACCTTTGTAAAATTAACAACAACGATTAAAAACAAATATAAGTAAAGCTAACAATAGACAAAGATGCTTCAATAAACTGATCCAGCTGACCTCAACTGAAAACTGTAACTCTTTGTTGGTACTTATCACAGTCCTAAACTCCACCTGCAAAATCGTACATCAATTAATCAGAATCCATTAAAAGAGAAGAAGCAATGGCTTGCGTGGTTAGTGAATATGCACCTTTGAACCACATCTTCTTCCAATTTCTTGCAGTGCACTCACAAATAAATGAGATTGCCCGCCATTACTCTTTCCACCATCTGTATGATGTTCTCTACCATTTGACACCAAATGATTCTGGGATATTCCACCTTCTGCAAATAGTTTAAACAAGTGCCAATGTTAAAAAGGTATTAATGCACCTTATTATTCAAGTAGCTGTTACAGATTCAGTAGAAAGACAATACATCAGATAGGGAAACCAACAATTCTCTAATCCTAAGTCAATATCTAATGTAGCTTTAGAGCGGTACACTGAAAACAAGCTTCACGGAGGAAACAAGAAATTCAGGGATAGACTAATCATCTTTAATATCAGCTTGATTGCATTAGTGTTGAAACTAGAACATACCTGTTGTTTGACGTGAAGGATTTTGCCTTTTCAGGTCATCATCCATTGCTACCTGCAAGAAAACTATCAGACCGTAGACAACATACTTTGATGTCAAAAGAGAGACACTTAGAACGCAAAACTAACCTCTTCACTCCTCAAGTGGGATGGATGTGCAAATGGACCAACAGGAGCAGAACCTGGTGTTCCATGAGGAAATTGACTTGGATAAAGTCCTGAAGGCCGACCAGGAAAAGAAGGTCTATTCTCATCATCTACCAACCAACCACCCGGAGAATGCATAGACGAGGAAGGTGGCTGCATAGGAATTTTAGCCAGAATGGGGGGTTGATTAAAGTTTTGGTTCCTTATATCTACACCAGGCCTCATCATAAGGGGTCTTCCACCATCAGAAAAAGTGAAGCCATCCCGCCTAGGAGCTCCAAGCAAACTAGGTTCTAGATTGTGATTGAAGACAAGAGATAGAGAACGTCAGAGACAAACATATACGTGCAAAATAACTGTACAGTTCAAAATTTAAAGTTATATTAAGTCAAAAGTTTGTACTATGAGAAGGTAACAGTGCTGCTGCAGTTGCCGTGCTTGCATTATTTGGTATAACTGCTATCTGCGGCTTAGGGGTTTCAGGTTTCTGCTCAGCGTTACTTGTTGCAGGAAGAGTAGAATGATCAGCTGCAGCCTTCTCATCCCAGAAATTGAAAAGTCAACAGAAATCAAATTACAACTGACACAAAAGCTATGCACCAAAACATATTTTAGTTAATTAATCCCAAATTTTGTATATATTTTACTAACCGCTTGGTTTAGTCTTCGTTCCACTTCACCCCCACACATTCCTTCGTTAATTGGAGGAGCATTTATGTTTCCATTTGAAGCAAAGCCAGGATCCTACAGACAGATATAGCTAGATTACATATTGTAGTTGGGGCAAATTAGCAATATGTTAACAATGATAAAGTTCTAACTACAGTTACCTCTATAACGACGTAGTTGCTCACATCCGGTGATGGAGGTAAATTTTCCACATCATCTTCATAGTAAACCAAAGATATACTACTCATTAAACTCTCATCAAATTCCCTGCCATAAAAGTCTAGAAACAGTAAGAACAACCAGCATGAATTCATTACATAAAAATAAAAAAAAAACATAATTTTTTTTTCCAACTTACTTGAAAAAGTAACCTCTGACATTGCATGCAACATTTCTTGCTACGCAGAGATGTGGAACGACAAGGGCTGTCTGATAAATGGGCATACGAAAATGGTTAGATACCCACTTGGAAAATTAAGTGATACAGAATTTAATTCACAACTAAATGCAAGAGCAACCACATGCCTCTGCTTGTGGAGCATAATAAGGAAGATATGCAGAAACAACATGAACCCGTGGTTGATCCTTGTCCTCCCAAACCTTCATACGGTCATCAATGACCATTGCCATTTTCGGGTGGCAAATGCCACCATTGAAGACACTTAACAACGATTTCTTGGCGTCTGATATGCAAAGAGCAAGACATAAAAAAATTGTTAGTTCGAGTTTCAGAGAGAGACAGAGACAGATAGTTGGGTAAAAAATGATCAGGTTCATCTCTTAATACTAAAAACTGAGAGGTCGGCAAATCAATCAGGCACGATAGAGGGAGGGAGAAGAGGCACATTATATTAAACAATTCACCACAAAAAGAGTAATGAAAGCTACACTAATGGAGCATGGTGGCTATGTACCAAAACCAAGATCAAGGGTATCAAAGAAGCCAGAGTTGGTTTTGACCTGGTTTTACGCAGACGATACGATCTCGAAGCTCCTTGAGACTTATCAAGTGTGCTTCCGGATCAAGCAGTCTCCACATTTCCAGAGCATAATCCCTTTCAGCCATGGTACAAACGTAAACTTCAAAACGTTTCCTAGTTTTGGCTGTCAAATAACTTCTTAACTCCTCCCATGCTGGTCTCAGTTTTACAAGCACACTAGTGTCACGGATCTGCATCAGCAATAACTTGGTTTCAGTTCCAACAATATTAAAGCTAAATCACTCAAATATACTTAAGCGACCTTATCCTATCACATGCCAGAGAAGGTAAATCCAAAGCATCAAATAAGATGAAATGAATAAATATCCAGCCACAACAGAGATGAATCTTCTAACCTCTGGCTTAATCCGAGTAAGCACAGTATTCTTCTCCGGCAATCTAATCACGGGTCTACAAACTTTCTCTTGTCCATCAGAAGTTGGGCGGACTTCCTCAGGTTGAGCCTTTAACAAAACTCCGTTATCAAAAGCATAGTCATTATCAATATACTGCTTCAGCAGCATCCTATCATCCATATACCTTTTAAGTTCTGCTGACATCCCATTAATCCTCACAGGATCCATCTCACGTGAAATCCAAGATTTAAGAGCCTCGATTCTATCCTCAAATGACTTCATAGTATTTGCAACAATCAAAGTCTCATCCAAATCAAACACAATAGACAAACACCGAGTATTAAGCATCCTTAAGCACGAATCATAAAGACCTGAAGGAACCGAAAAACACCAAAAACACGGGAACTTCTTCTCCTTACTCGGCATCGCCACTAAATGAATCTCCTCATCTCCGAGCATAACCACTGCAGTCTGTATTCACAAAATCAAACTAGTGAATCACTCCTAACAATTGGAAAACATCCAAAATCAGCTAAATGTCATTTCGGAAATCTCAAACCTACCTTCAATTCATGGAAACAGACTGCGTGTAGATGCATTAACTCTTGAGATTTCACCGGAGCCGATGACTCAAGCTTGCATCGAACGGCAAAAGAAGCAATCGTCTGAAGAATCGCGAGCGGAGGACATCTCTCACCAGCCGGAGATAGATGGTGGATTCGAATCTCATCGTTCGGGAATCGAAATTCATGACTTGAAGATACATGGTTCACATCAAGTTCCCCCAAACGTAAATCTCCGTGATAAACCACGGATTTATGACCCAAACGATTCATCGTGAATTCGTTCAATTCACACTTCTGAAGGACGAATCAGGTAGTGAAGATAAACAGTTTCTGGGAAAATGCGTGAGAGAATCTGCAGATTCAATTTCTCTCAAACTTCGCTACTTTTCTCTGTGATTTTTCTCCGCAAATGAGGGTTTTTCTGGGTCTCCTTAAACATGAGAACCAAAGTAGGCTCAGATATATATTTATAGGCGAGAGAAGCGTTTTATTGTTACGACATCGATTTTAATGTAAATTACGAGAAAACCTGAGACTTCTTTACACGTGGCGTCAGATGCATTATCCTGTTTTCACCAACATCGCTTGTCAGCCGTCAATTACCGTTCCTAACAAAATAAAATATTCGAGAATTATTTTTTGTGTGTATGACGAAATCGGATTAGGTCGATAATTTTGGTTGACTTCGAACAAATGGATAGTTAATGTTTACAACTATATATTGTAAAATGTGGAAACGTATTCAATAACTTACTTTAGAAGTAAATAAAAATTGTGAAAAAAAAACGGAAGAGGATATATATATGGTAAAATCACAAAAATCAAATAAGAACATAAAGTTGGTTGGCAAAAAAAGAGAAGACATCAAGTTGCGAGTCTTGTGACGTTTGAGTAAGAAAGGGACAAATCAATTTTATACAATCTGTATCATCATATTATTATGGGTGTGTTGGCAAATTAGTCACTTTTGAAAACATAATTATGGAGTTGGGCAAGTTACTATTTATAATTGGCAAAACAGGTAACTCACTTTGGGCGTGTAATAGACGAGCGTGAAATAGAGGTTTGGGGTGGGGTAAGTGATGTGTTTTGAAATTACCGAACTATCCTTTTGACAAAGAAGAAAGATAAAAGTGAAATATTCTTTTTTTTTTTTATTTCTTTTTAATAACCCCTCCAATTTAATAATTGAAATACTTATCAATATAAATTTATTTTCTAAACTAATTCATATACATAAAAATCT
>Ga0041059_1001793_pt1 | contig 16718 bp, 20 predicted proteins | sample AraColnosormetaG_FD_56232 | JGI IMG/M metagenome (GOLD analysis project Ga0041059, IMG submission 56232) | Arabidopsis roots microbial communities from North Carolina, USA - Col MF nosort | ecosystem: Host-associated > Plants > Roots > Unclassified | place: USA: North Carolina | collected...
TTTTTTTTTTTTTTTTTTTTTTTTTTTGCAGTATCTCGTCAATGAATTCTCTTGACACTGATGCATCTGTATTGATGAATGCACATTATGACAGTCCTGTTAACTCTCCTGGAGCTGGTGATTGTGGGTCATGTGTAGGTGAGTTTGGTACTATATCTTTAGATTTACCTTCTAAACCATTAAATCATGGATTTATGTGTTTCCGTTTTGCAGCATCACTACTTGAATTAGCAAGACTGGTAGTGGATTCTGGTTGGGTCCCGCCTCAACCTGTAATTTTTCTCTTCAATGGTGCTGAAGAGCTTTTTATGCTGGTAATACAGTTATGCTGCTTAGTACTCTTTCGTATGGAATATTGTTTAATGAACATTCATCTTCTTGTTCTTGATGAATATTGTTATTGATACATAGTATGAGGTTTCTCTTATAGTCAAGCTGATGAAAATAAGCTCTTCTTTTACATGGTGGTGTGTGTGTTTAGGGCTCACACGGCTTCATGACGAAGCATAAGTTGAAAGATACCATTGGAGCTTTTATAAACGTGGAAGCCTCTGGGACAGGGGGTATTGGTAAGATATATTCCCTAAAAACAATTTTTACTTATGACAAGGTCCTTTCTCGGCCAGTCTCTTCCTCTAGATGACAATGATGTTCTTAAGTTGATCTTGATTCTCTTATCTTTCCTAAGTATTGGAACAAAAAAGCTTATCTTTAAACATCTGTGTAGACCATTGAAGAACTTCTCTTGCAACATCCTGTCCCTAGAAAATTAATGCATATACATACATTATCCTGTAAATATTAAGAGGAATATGTGCTAGTCTTATTTGTGACAGTATTAAGTGTTTGCTTGTCAATGAGTATTTATATTTTAAGTTTCTGTTGTGCTTATTGCTCCTACTTCTGACTTTTTGTTAATGGTTGGTAGATCTGGTCTGCCAATCAGGGCCTGGCTCGTGGCCATCTTATGTCTACTCTCAAGCAGCAGTGTATCCAATGGCACAGAGTTCTGCACAGGTCTCTCTCTCTCTCTCTCTATGACATACATGGACACTCACACACACTGTCTTCTCTACTTTTGCCAAGTGATAGTGGTCATTGATCAAAACGTATTCAGCCATTTTGTTTCTAGTTCATCTCTGTCACTGACTTTAAGTTCTCCTATGATATTCCTCAGGATGTTTTCCCTGTAATTCCTGGAGACACAGATTACAGAATGTTTGCAGAAGATTATGCCGACATTCCCGGGCTAGACATTATCTTTCTTCTGGGCGGTTACTACTACCATACTACCTTCGATACAGTGGACAGAATAGTGTATGCATCGTTTTGGTATATATTATGGTTGAACTTTTCCTTACTATCGTTTATTGTTTAGTATGATCCTCTTTTCACAGAATACCTTTGAACCAGACCTGGAAGCATGCAAGCACGTGGAGAAAACTTAATCAGCGTGCTTAAAGCCTTCGCGAGTTCTTCTAGGCTAAAGGTTGCTAGTGAAAGAAAGACGCTTGACGTGGATGCCAACAGTGACATGGTTGAAAGAGCTGTTTTCTTTGATTACTTAACATGGTTCATGGTGGGTGTTTTTGAGATTGTTCATCATCTTTTCTCATAGCTAGTTTACACTCTTGACAAGCTGAAATCGTGATATCTATCAGGTGTTCTACCCAAGAAGAGTAGCTTTCGTACTTCACAACATTCCAGCTGCTTTGTTCCTTTGTGTTCCTTTCTTTTTGTATATGATGGACCCTAGGACACACCCTTTGTTATCATTCTTCTGGGCTTTCTTTAAAGGTAAAATTCTGCAATCTTTTTATTTTCTTAATCATTTTTGTACTCCTGTACTCTTTTCCTCATTGTACGATGTTTTAGAGATTTAACGTTGTAAATTTTTACCTGATCAGGAGTTATGCACCATTTCGCCGGGATCTTACTTGGTGTAATAGTCCCTGTTCTCTTTGCAGTCATCAGATTGTTCTTTGCTTATCCCATGAGCTGGTTGGTTTTGTATATCGTGTTACGTTGTTCCACGTTTTATTTAATACTTAATAAAGGTGTTCACTCAAATTAATGTGGAAATGTAGGTTTGCTCATTCATACTTAGCTTTCTTGATGTTCATCCCCTGCTCATTTTTTGGCCTTTTAATTCCAAGAGCTATCTCTGATCGTGTCTCACATTTTCAAGGTGTTTCATCCAAGAAAATTATGAAAGTTGTAAAGTCCTTATTCTTTCCTCTTGTCTCATTAGGTTCCCTGTCTATTACTAGAAAATGTCTTCTAACTATGATCTTTTAGGAACCATCTGATGAAGCAAGGTTTTGGGGAGCATTTGGGTTCTATGCTTTTGCAACTTCGGTATGCACTTTTTGTTTTATCGGTTATTTTACCTCAGAATTTGTTGTTTGTTTGTCTGATCGTTGACTAACCGGAGAAACGTTTTCAGGCATATTTTTTCGCTGGATTAAATGGAGGATTCATGACATTTGTCATCTCCATTTCTATGCTACTAGGGTGGATTGCTTTCTATTTGTCAGTCAAGTCCTATGGCTATAATTCGATCAAGTAAGACTTCTAGACAGTACCTAACTTTTGTGAAGTTGATGATTAGTTTAACTTGAATATTCCTTTTGGATCATAGGACATATCTTTAGCCAATAAGATCCTTGTTTATGATAAAGTTCATTTCATCCAGGTCTCCCATGTTTTATGTGATAGCTCTTGTTCCATGCCTTCTGTATTCTCTCTATTTTGGTGGTATTCTTACACTATTATTAATTGAGAAGACGGGAATGATGGGAGCAATTCCACCACCTTATGGTTAGCTTTACTGAACTCAATTCTTTCCAAAAGCATCTCTGGTTCAGCTAAACCGATTGAGAATTTTACCATTAAAACATTTAAATAGCTTGTTGTGATTGCAAGTCTGGCTTTCACTGTGGAGATGTTTATTGTACATTATTTTGGTTTGCAGGATTTTATCTAGCAGATGTAGCAGTAGCTGCAGTCATTGGAATCGTCACCGGCTTGTGTTTGGGTCCAATAATACCAATTTGTGATCGTTGGCTGGCCAAGTCGTCGATCTTGAAATTCTTGCTTCACTTCACTGTAGTCATGTTGGCGGTATCATCACAGTTCTTTCCTTATAGCAAAGATGCACCAAAGAGAGTTGTACTCCAACACACATTCATCTCTACTGGTAGCGTTTTCTCACACGATATGGAACTGTTTTCGCCTTTCGGAGTAATCTTCGTCTGCTGAAATGAAGTAAATGTTTAATGTGCCTGTTGCAGGTGGAAATGAAATCACAGGCTCAAGTTATGATTTAGCTGTCATTGATTCAAATTCTATGGAGTTCATTTTTAAGCATGCTCCGGAGGTGGCAAAGGAACTTCATGTTGGCCCTTCTTTTTCATTGGGAAACGCTGAAGCGTCTCCTCAAGAAGCTTGGATGGTACGTTCATTAGATTCGTTTCTATGTACATGCTATTGGTAAGATAGCAAGTGTTTTCAGTTTTGAAGTAAAGAATTGTTTGGTATCTGCAGGCACTTTTCCCTATTTCATGTGTATTAACAACAAACGGGAGGTTCCCTGCTAAAGCCAACAATATTTTAGAACGATATAGCCAATTCCCACTCCTACAAGCGCATAAACCGCAAACAACATTTGAAAATGGAACTCGCAGAGTTCATCTGGAGCTCTCTCTGGGGTTAGTTGGACTCCATAAAGAACTTCTATTGGTCTTGTTGGTTATTAACTATTCCATTTGCAGGTCGTTGGAGGAGATTTGGGTCACGGTTTTGAACATAACCGGACCGTTATCAGGGTGGTCCTTTGCCGATGGCAAACCTCCAGGTGACACACACAGAACCTCTTTTTCGTTCTCTTAAAGCATTTACTAAAAACCGTAAAACCAAAATGACTAATCGTTGTTGCAGCACCTGAACTCCCACCGGGTGGTCCTCCCTCGTACATATTGAGACTGAGTGGCAACAGCGATGAGAAGTGGAACTTCTGGTTAGAGGCAAGTAGTGAAGAAGAAGTGAGAGTAGATGTAGCTGTTCTTGATCAACGTCTTGATGAAGAAACTATACATTTGAAGGGTCTTTTCCCAAAATGGTCCGATGTCATTGCCTACACTAGTTTTCTTTCTACTTACTTGTTCTGATCGTAGACTATTTCATATTCTCCTTTTGATATTTCTAAAACATTAGAGAATAAATAAATCCGTTCTTAACATGGGAAAGTTTTTTTTTTTTTGACATCGGAACCGCATACTCTATTTATACCTAAATCATACTAACATGAGCAAGTCTTAAGTACATTTTCTTTGTTGATATAGTAATTGTGTACATTTACTTGGTTCTTTGATAATTTATAATCTTATACTTTGATTGGTGCAACTATAGTCTTATATCCTTAATTTAACTTTATCCTTAATTTAACTTCATGATCAAAAGATATAGTCTTGTTTTTTGTTTTGTTGAGAAGTTTCATTAGCATTATTGTCTACCGAGAGTAATACCACAAATTGATAGTTTCTCTGCATTTTTAAGAGAATAAGCTAAATAACGGACCTAAATACAAGTGGTCCTTACAATTGCAATTTGCAAATGAAAAAATTTAAAAGAGTAAGCTAAACAACCGTACTGACCTAAATAACAAACACATGAAAAACCACATAAATAACAAACACATGAAAAACCAATAGAAGTGTCTGTTACAATTACAAAGTCCACGTACATGCCACGAGGTAATGAATAAGTCTAATTGCAACAAAATAAATAATATTGTTTCATATAAATAATTTTTCAAAATATTGTTTTTATTTTTTTCGTTATCTTTTGGACTCAAATATGTGACAAGAGTAAGACTCTATAAACGACAGCTATTTTATCGTGGTGCGCCATCAAATAATGTGTCCTATCATTTCTAAGTTGAGCCACGAAGGTCAACGTTTCCGATGCATACCACCAAAACTCCTCCCTCGTGGTGCACCATCAAATAATCGTCAATCCACTCGTTAATATGTGTGATGATACGCTTATCAGCGATATCAGTAGATGTTGAATCAACTCTTCAGGTTTCAATGATATCGATAGTATACTTAGCTAGTTTCTCCCCCATGAAATCGATAGAGCTTCCTCCCAAGGTATTCAAGATCTTATTGGCTTCTACATATGAAGCAATCATTACTCATGTAGCAAACTTGTTAATCTTCTATATTTTCATTACATATAATATTTTACGTACAAGTAAGTCAAATGACATGACATGACATATGATATAACTGAGTAAGTAAGAAATTACGTATAACAATTAAGTCAAATGACATAGTAACCATTCGTGATTGTTGTCTCATATTTATATATATAAAACAAAAAATGAAGTTTTAAGCAAATGATCTACAACTAAAACAACATACTCCACCAATATATACAAAATACGTACACTTTTTTTTGATAAGTAAGTAGAATTCTATTGAACCTGATGAGAGTTGAGCATAACTCTATTCTTAGACCCGAAAACTACTCACCATGTTTATTTTAGAGATTTAATGATGGATTGGACAGTTTTTAGGCCATATTACATAGTAACAACTAATTTCAACTAAAAGAATGCAAGTTGGTTAGTTTAATACAAAACAAAATAGTGAAAATTGGATCTCTAGCTCATTTTCCGATTAATTAACTTATTTTCAAAAAAATTGTGGTTATAAGAACGAATTAATCAATTGCATTTCTTATAAAAAAAAGTAATGAAGAGAGATTTTACTTACATAAAATAAATACATCTGGCCTGATGAAACAAAAATGAGTAAGGATATCAACCTTTGTAATAAGTAATTGTTAATTACCAATTCATAGTCTTGATGGGCATTATTAGAAAGCCCATTAAAAATGGACAAGGCCCATTTAAACCTAGGTTTCGCAGGGTTTATTGCTTCACTCTTATATAAAAACTCTCGTCTTCACAAATCTCACATCTCTTCTGCAGCCGATTCTTCTATTAGCCGCCATGGTAATTGCTTAATTGCTTAAGCTTCTCAAACTCCATCTCTCTTCTCGCTGATTTGACCTAGAAATCTTCTTCCCTAATTTTCTTTACCCTGTCTTTGCTGATTTCGCAGGTGAAGTACTCGCAAGAACCCGACAATCAGACCAAGTGTAAGTAAAGCTCCTTGTATCAACTTCTTAGTACCATTTCGTTGTTTTGATCTTTGTGGTAATCCTTTGGTTTTGATTTTGCAGCTTGCAAGGCTAGAGGATCCGATCTTAGGGTTCACTTCAAGGTATGTATAGCTCTGTCAATTGTCATTTTGATTATTCGATGTAGTTAGATTTATGATTAGGAGATTGTAGTTTTAGGTTAAACCTGATTGAGAAAAAGCAGAGTTCTGTTGCAATTTGACAGATCTCACGTATACTTCAGGGAAATTGAATTGGTCATCGTGATTGGGTGAATCTATGTTTATATATCTCATAACTATAAGATTCAGTACATGATGGTACATTGATTTATCATTTCACTTTTTGAGGCTTGTTTATTTTTAGGGCTTTTGGTTAATCGCTTAGTATTGCTTTGTTATTGTTCTTATGTGAACCTATGTAGAATTTTAGTGACTTGTTGTTTTGGTTAGTGATTCCACATAATTAATACTGTGTTTTTGAATTTGTTGGTTGGTTCTTATTGTGTTTTGTTTTCTTCGGATTGTGTGAAACAGAATACTAGGGAAACAGCGCACGCAATCAGGAAGCTACCATTGATCAAGGCGAAGAGGTACCTTGAGGATGTGATAGCTCACAAGCAAGCAATTCCCTTCACACGTTTCTGCAGAGGTGTTGGGAGAACTGCTCAAGCTAAGAACAGGCACTCTAATGGTCAAGGACGTTGGCCAGCCAAGTCTGCTCAGTTTGTTCTTGATTTGCTCAAGAACGCTGAGAGCAATGCTGAGGTGAGACGAGCATTCATTTAATTAAGGAAACTTTTTCTTGTTTCTCTCTGTACCCTTTTGCTAATAAGCATATTTTGACTTTGAATGTTCAGGTGAAAGGTTTGGATGTTGATGCCCTCTTCATATCACACATCCAAGTGAACCAGGCCGCAAAGCAAAGGAGAAGGACTTACCGTGCTCACGGAAGAATCAACCGTAAGTTTGAGATTTTGTAAATCACTTACATTGATAGCTTTTTGTAATCCATTGTATGACTCAGTTTGTCTTTCTTGGTTGCAGCTTACATGTCCAACCCATGCCACATTGAGTTGATTTTGTCAGAGAAGGAAGAGCCTGTCAAAAAAGAGGTAATATATATTTCATCTCATTGGAAAAATTCAGGACTAGTGTTAATAACAACAGTGTTCTCATTTCGTATTTGTTTTTGATAATTGTAGCCGGAGACTCAGTTGGCTGCCAAGTCCAAGAAATCAGCAGCTTAAGCTTTCTTTCTTTATTTTCATGTCCCTTGTGTTCTTGAACGAGATTTTGTTCTCTTTTTTCTTTAGCTCGAATCGTTTTGTAAGACAATGGATAGATTTATCTTGGAAATTTTCGTTCTATGACTTATGAAATCAGTGATCATGGTTCTGCAAGTTTTGGTTAGTTCGATAGTTCGATTAGTCAATAATTCAGACAAACAAAAGAGCTGAGAACTTAAAAAGATCTGTACAATCTTTTACATCATGTGACTTAGTTATAGTGGAAACTTGAGTTCTCTCATTGTCTTTTATTCTCATTCTCAATGGCTTGGACGATTGGGTCGTTCTCTATGTACAAATCACTGTCTTCATCTTCGAACTCATCCAGCTCACTGATCATTGTCTGTTTCGTTTTCTTCCTTGACTCTCTCCTATGCTTCTTAGGCATTAACCGTGGTTCAGCATGTTTCACACCCATGTCTCCCACCTTGTACCTGTGTCAAGTATCATTCCAAAGTAAACAACATTAGTGACTGCGACCAATCTCAATCTAAAAATAAAGCTGTTCTTTCAGGAGAAATCCCAACAATACCTAACATCATCTTCCCTTTTGGTTCCAAAAGTCCTAAGCTGAAATTCTTCCCTGATTCTGATCTCATCAAGCAATTGTAAGTAGTAAGGATACCTTTCCCAGTCACCTTTCACAACACATCCTGGTTCCCCAATATGCAAGCAGTCTCTGAATCCACATTTTTCGCTCTCAATCATGTTCCGTATCTAAAAGAAACAATTAAAAAGTAACACATCGTCACAGTCAGCCAATAAGGGAGATTGGCACAAGCAAAAGGGTACAAAGAACAAACCTCAGGAAAACAGTGAGCTAGTGAATGCTTCGTTACTTTCAGCAAACTAGGCTGGTTAAAGCCAGGAGTATCAGCGAGGTAACCACCTTCAGAAACCGGCAGTAGCGATACATTTCGTGTTGTATGTTTACCTCTACCACTTCTACTCGAAACTTCCCCTACTCGCTGATCATCAAACCACTTATTACCTAACATCTGAATATCACAAAAGCTCAACTCATAAGAATCTGGCAAACAAAACTTAAGCTGTAAAATGAAATAACACAAAAGAACCTTACAGGCTCAAACCAATTCTCATCTTCCACCACACCACCACCATGATTACTCCTCAATACGTTGATTAAACTCGACTTTCCAACACCACTAGGTCCAACAATCACAGAAGTCTGATCTCTCAGAACAAACGCAATATCATCAAGTCCATCTTTAGTTCCCACACTACAAAACAATGGTTCATAGTTCCATCCACGCAACCTTATCTTCCAAGTTTCCAATTCCTGTAAACAAGTTTATGATTCTAATCAATCCCTAAACCAACAAAGTGATCTAAAATACAATTTCTTCATCCTCCTTACCTCTTCACTAATGAGTTCAGTTTTATTCAAAGCAAGTGTTAATGGAATACGAGTAGATTCAGCTTCCACCAAGAACCTAGTAAGAGTAAACGGCTCAAGTTTCGGTTGATCCAAAGAGAAAAGAACAAGCAAATGATCAACGTTCGCAACAGGTGGATCCAAAATCTCCGAACGTCGATGAAACACATTCTCAATCATTCCTCTTCTATCAACCCAATCAATAGATCCAACAAGAACCTTATCTCCAACTAAAACTCTCCTTCGTATTTTCTTCAACACAGCTCTCACCACACAAAGCAATTCAACACCAGTCTTTGAAGAATCATTATCATCATCACTCGTCACAGAATTAGCTACATCTTGAACAATGACGCGCATAAAGTTCGCTTGAGCTGTTGCGACAGTACCAATAGCTTGAGACTCTAAGAGCGAAGGTTTATGCTCCGGCGAGAGAACTGGTGACAAGGAGGAGGAGTAATTTTTACCGATGTGCTTCGCTCTGAGCATATTTTTGCTCGGTTGGGGTTTTCTGGAGACATCGGGATTATCTCGTCTTGCTGAGAGAGGAGAAAAGCTGCGAAGGAATTTGAATCTAACTCCAACTCCGCCGTGAAAAATCGCGGTGTGACGGAGGAACGGAGAAGAGTGACGGAGGAGTGAAATTGAAAATGTCTGCATAAGCAAATTCTAGAAGAATAGAAAACTGTGTAGTGAGGAAGAGAGCAGTGAATTATGAAGAAGATTTAAAGTGATGGGCCTTTTGTGATAAGTGTTATGGGCCCAAAATTAGGGCCCATCTATTGCATATATAATCGACCGTAAATGTGTGTGGGAAGGTGTAAGTAAGTTTGAGATATTTTTCCAAGTCTTTCATTGATTTGATGGCTTATTAATATTGACATTGATGATGACTGATGATTAAAAAGAACAAATCTGCTCTTATTAATCATTTCATCTTTAATAAGTCTGCAAATGAAAGGCATCTGTACAATTAATCTGTTACACAATATAAGGCTTCCTAGAAGATTAATCCATATTATGCTGTGAACAATCTCAGAATAAATCTTAAAAGTGTGGAAAAGACGTGATAGTTCAACCCTAATTTTTCATTTGAAAAAATGACGATGATGATGTCTGATCTTCCGAATGATTTGGTAGAAGAGATTTTGTCTAGGGTTCCGATAACATCTCTAGGAGCAGTGAGATCTACTTGCAAACGATGGAACGGTTTATCCAAAGATCGTATTGTATGTAAAGGAGATGCAAATCAACAGTTTACAGGGTTCACGAGATATGTGAACGAATCTACGGTTTGTTCAATGAGACTTGATCTTAATGAAATCCAAAATGAAGACGTTGAACTAGTTGAGCTCTCTATAAATAAGATAAATAAATTTATTGAACTTGAGTTATTTCAAGTTTATTACAGCGATGGCTTGTTGTTATTGGTAACTGATGAGGTAGATTCCAAGATCGTGGTTTGGAATCCGTATTTGGGACAAACCAGGTTGATCCAATGCAGAGATACTGAGCATTTCAAATATAGGTATGCTCTCGGATACGACAACAACCGTAACCACAAAATCTTGATGTATAATAGGAAAAATTGTGAAATCTACGATTTTAAATCTGATTCATGGAAGGTTCTTGATATCATTCCCGACTTGCATACAAATATTTATGTACGTGACATGTCAATAAAGGGAAATACTTATTTTTTCTATCGAGGTGAGAAAATAGGGGAAGGACTAGCTGGTTGCTTACTTTCTTTTGATTTTACAAGAGAGAGATTTGTGTCGTGTCTTCCTCTCCCATTTCAAATTGCTAAGTTTGATGATAATGTAGCTCTATCTTCTGTTAGAGAGGAACATCTTGTGGTGTTATTTAATAATTGGGAAGAATCTGAGATGGAGATATGGGTGACAACTAAGATTGAACCCAATGCTGTGTCATGGAGCAACTTCTTAACATTTACTCATTTTAGAATTAAGTTTTTAGTTACGAGTTTCTTCATTGACCAAGAGAAGAAATTAGCCGTAGTGTTTGGTAGAAGCTTATCTAAACAAATGAGGTGCAACATAGCTTACGTCATTGGAGATAATGGATACTTGAGAATATTGGATTTCGGAGTAACTTTCATACCATCTAACCTACCAGTCTCTTATGCTCCTAGTTTAGTGAAAATCACCCAAGGCCAAGAACTCTCGGTTATCGAGGAAAAGAAAAGATCGAGATTATTAGCCAGTCTTGTTTACAGTACGTTATTTGTTTCTTTCATCATCTTCTTCTCGTTCATTTCTTCTGTTTTCATTTGAAAAAGATTGGTCATTTATGGTTTTTTATAAATACATTTATATCATATGATTGAAGACTACCAATTATTATGGATCAACAAATCTTACTGAGTTTCTTGTACCGGGCTTTCCCCTTGTAGTTGTGATGTTGAGAATTATTACTATTATCGAACAATGAATTAGAGCAAAGTTCCAGGGTAAAAAAAGAAAAGAAAATTCGCAATAAGTTCATAAGGAGAAGCGACAAACTGCAACTTGCTCCCGTGGACTAAAAATAAGATTTCTAGTACTATAGAATGATTGTAATTGTTAAATTTTTGTAATAATTGTGAAAATAATTTGGGATCAAAGCTTCAAACAATTTACTTGGACTTATGTCTTGGGTTTCTTTCTCAATGCAATTCCATATGGATTGTGGCCGAGACAGTGCACGAGACCATGACCGGGAGAGGTATGTCGAGTTTTAGAGTAGAGATCTTCTAGGAGATGTGCATGTGCCAGATGTGGTTATCACAGTCGCAAACACATAAACATTATATAGAGCGTTTTATAGATGTTTTAGAGAGGTGCATCTTTTTGTTTTGTCTTGTGTCTTTATTCTTTCTCTTCGTGAATCTTGTAATAATCTTCTACAAAATGTTCCTTATGAAATATGAGGGCATATAAGGTGTGTTATACACAAACGGGAAGCAAGAAGAAAATTAGAGTTATGGGCCCAAAGTTATGCGCATATATATAATCAAATCGAAAAACTGTAGGAAATACATGATAGGTCAAAAAACCCTGATTTTCATTTGAAGACGACGATGATGATATCCGATCTTCCGGAGGATATGGTAGAAGAGATACTGTCTAGGGTTTCAATAATATCTCTAGGAGCATTGAGATGGAACGATTTATCTAAAGCTCGGGTCATATGTAAAGCAGAAGCTAGACAACAGTTTGCTGGTTTCATGATAAAGGGATCTAAGGTTTGTTCAATGAGATTTGATCTTCATGGAATCCAAAATAACAACGTCGAAGTAGTTGAGCCATCTATAAAGCAAATAGCTAAGTTTAATCATGTTGAGATATCTCAAGTCTTTCATTGCGATGGCTTATTGTTAATGATGAGTAAGGAGGTCAGCAACACTAGGCTCGTGGTTTGGAACCCGTATTTGGGGAAAATATGGTCGATTCAACATAGGAGTGCTTATCATTCCGAAAACAGGTATACTCTCGGATATGATAACAACCGTAAACCACAAAATCTTGAGGTATTTTATAAATTACGAAATCTACGATTTTAAATCTCATTCGTGGAGGGTTCTTAATATCATTCCCCACTCGGGTAACAATTTTCGTAAAGGTTGCATATCATTCAATAAAGGGAATTACTTATCTTTTCAATGGAGGAGAGAAAATAGGGGAAGGACCAACTGGATGTTTACTTTGTTTTGATTTTACAAGAGAGAGATTTGGGCCGAGTCTTCCTCTACCATTTCACGTTGCTCATTTATATACTGTGACTCTATCTTCTATTTGAGAGGAACAACTTGCAGTGTTATTGCATAATTGGGGAGCATTTGCGATGGAGATATGGGTGACAACTAATATTGAGCCCAATGCGGTTCTTATGGAGCAACTTCTTAAAAATTACTTACTGTACACTTCCGATTTTAGTTGGGAGTTTTTTCATTGACCAAGAGAAGAAACACGCTGTGATTTTTGATTCAAGCTTATCTTGTGGATCCGTAGCTTGCATCATTGGAGAGACTGGAAACTTGAGAACTGTGGATCTTGGAGTAGCTGCCGTGCCGTATCGTCAGCTACCAGTGTGCTCTTATGCTCCAAGTTTAGAGCAAATCAACCAAGGCCAAGAACTACCCCTTATTGGTCAGAAGAAAATATCAAGATTATCAACCAGTCTTATTTACATTATGTTATTTGTTTCGTTCATCACCTTCATTTTGTTCTTTGACTCTGTTTTCTTTTGAATAAGTCTAGTCATACAATGATTGTTTTTTTCCTGATATATATTTAATCATATGATACTCAAAAGCTTTGTTATATTGAAGGCTTAACCCAAATATTTATGGAACAACACAAGTACTGGGTTTCCACTTTCCTTGATAACTTGATTACCAAATATGGTTGATGAACAGAAAAGAACTGAGAACAAAAGACATATGTACAACAGGTTACATATTATATGACTTAGAATTCTATGTGGAAAACATTAGTTAACATTGTCTTTGCCTCTTTGGTGAATTTCTCATCGTCCCTTACTCTCATTCTCAACTGCTCATTAGGTTAATTGTTCTCTATGCTGTCTTAATATAGCTCTTTCATCTTTCATCGTCTTCCTCGATTCTCTCCTATACTTCTTGGGATCTATCCGTGGTTTAGCTTGTTCCACACCCTTCTCTCCCATGTGGCAACTGTGTCAAAGCTTCCCTAATCATTCCAAATTTGTGCCAAATCTCAAAATAAAAGCTGTTTGTTTCAAGAGAATCGAAAAATACCTAACACCACCTTCCCTTTTGGTTCCATACTTCTTAAGTTGACACTCCTCATCGATTTTGATCTCATCAAGCAGTTGTAAAAAGTAATCATACCTTTCCCAACCACCTGTCACAGCACAGCCTTGTACCCCTAAATGCGAGCAATCCTTGTATTTACATTTTCCTCCCTCGACCATTTTCCGTATCTAAGGAAAGAGTAAGAAACACCATCAGTGCACAATCAATCAGTCTCACATATGGGGAAATGGGCACAAGCAAAAAGGGTACAAACCTCAGGAAAACACAAGGGAAGTTTTTGCTTTGTTACTTTCAGCAACTTATGCTTGTTAAAGCCAGGAGTATCAGCAAGGTATCCACCTCCACAAAGAGGAAGTAGCGTTACATTTCGGGTTGTATGTTTACCTCTTCCATTTCTATGTGAAACTTCCCCTACACTCTGATCTTCAAACCACTTTTTTTTATTCTTCTTGTTTTGGCCTTTATACATTGTCATGAGGATATGGTAAAAAACAAAAGGTTTAGCTATAGAATGAAGTAGGACAAAAAAAAACTTACAGGCTTAAACACTTCTTCGTGTTTAATGTCACCACCGTAGCTACTTCTCAATATATTGATTAAGCTGGACTTTCCAACACCACTAGGTCCAACAATGACAGAAGTCTGATTTCGCAGGTTAAACGCAATCTCATCAATTCCGACTTTAGTTCCCACACTACAGAACAATGGTTCATAGTTCCAACTACGCAATCTTATCTTCCAAGATTCCACTTCCTGAAAACAAGATCATTACTCTAATCAAACCCTGAAATCGAGTCTAAACTATAAAGCAGCAAGTGTTCTGAACTAGTAGTGAACTAATGAGCTATGAAATTCCAGGATATGGTTCTAATCAATCCCCTGAAATAGAGTACAAAGGATCAAAGTGGTCTAAACTAGTCGTGAACTACGCAATGTCTTTCTAGCAAAAACAGTGGTGCATAGTTCCAACTACACAATCTTATCTTCTAAGATTCCAAGTCCTGTAAACAAGATCATTGCTCTACTTAAACCCCTGAAATGGAGAGTATAAACTAGTAGTGAACTATGCAATTTACTTCCTACCAAAACCTAGTTGAGTCAATATGATTCATCATCCTTACCTCTTGAGTGACGAGTTCACATTTGTTCAAAGCAACTGTGATTCGAATTCCAATAGATTCAGCTTCCACCAAGAACCTAGTAAGTGTAAATGGATCAATCTTAGGTTGATCAAGAGAAAACAGAATCACTAAGTGATCAACATTCGCAACCGGTGGATCCAAAACCTCCGAGACTCGATCAAACACATTGATAATCTTAGCTCTCCGATCAACCCAATCAACTTTATCAACGAGAACTTTATCACCAACAAGAACAGTCCTACCTATCTTCTTCAGTAACTTTCTCACCACACAAAGCAACTCAACGCCAATCTTATCATCCTCTCCATTATCACTCTCAGGTACATCTTGAACAATGACGCGCATGTAGTCAGCTAGAGCGGTGGCGATTGTACCGATGGCTTGAAGCTCAACGAGGTTAGGTTTTTCGTCTAACGGGAGAACCGGAGCTAAGAAGGATCTGAGAATAGTCTTGTTCGGGTGGGGATTTTTAGTGACATTAGGGTTCTCTTGTCGTATCGCTGAGAGAAAATAAAAGCTGCGGCGGATTCGGAGACCAGTTCCAAATCCGCCGTGATAGATCGTTGTACGACGGAGGATGGAGGTGAGAGCGGCGGCGGAAGAAAATGTCTGCATAGGTAAAATCTAGAAGGTTCTAAGAAATGGCTTGTCTTCCAAGATATTAGTGTTGACATTGATTACAGAGAGAGAGGGAGAGAGATCTTCGCATTAAATTTGTAATTGCTGAATATATGATGTTTACTCTTGCGCTGGGCAAAATATTCGTTAGATCCGATTTGATCCGTTATTCGGTTGAATTCGATTCGAAAAATCTGGATGTCCGTCGTTTTACAAGGCAAATCAAACACTGAAAAATAATATCTTCTTGCTTTGTTTTAAATGTTGATTTAAGGGAATGTTTTGTGTTTATCAAAAAAAAAAAGGGGAATGTTTTGATTGGTGGAGTGTTGCTTTGAGAAAGAATGAAAGAATAATAAGCAGAGGGAGTCAAAGCCTCAAAGGATTCGGAATAGTTTGACTTAAGTTTTTACACAGTAACAGACCAGAACAAACCGGTTGACACTCTTAAAAAATAAAATAAGAAAAGTAGTAGTAGTACACTTGTATTGCTATCTTTACGCGGTATTGAATATTCAACAAAGAATTTAGCTAAATACATTTCGTTATCATCAACTCAGTGTGAGGTCTTTCTTCATTTGGTTTCAAGAGAAAGTTTTTTTCCTTTTTCTAATTTACGTTTTGAGATGGGTTGGTGGAGGAAGAAGAAGAAGCCTAAATCCGAGATAGCTTCCGAAAGAGGAGCGAAGCTGTTAAAAGATCTGATCGAATGCTGCGATGGCAAATCCAATCCCATCAAATTCTTTTCTGCTGATGAGATCCGCAAAGCCACCAACAATTTCGGCGTGTCTAATCTTGTTTCCGAATTATCTCATGATTTTGACTACAAATGGTATTCAGGCAAGAACGAGAACCATGACATGATACTTGTCAGGAAAGCTTTTTCCCAGTCCGTCTACTACAAAGATACATTTTTCCGCGACATAGCAGTTTCATCAATGGTGAGTGGTCACAAAAACTTCCTGAAATTGATTGGATATTGTCTTGAGTTTGAAGAGCCAGTCATGGTTTATCATGGTGTCAAGAAACATTATCATTTAGAATCAAGTGAACAGCCGTGGAAAAGGAGAATGAAGATAGCAGAGGATATCGCTACTGCTTTAGCTTACCTTCACACCGCCTTCCCAAGGCCCTTCGTATATAGGTGTTTGTCTCTTACGAATATATTATTGGATGAAGATGGTGTCGCGAAGCTGATGGATTTCTCTTTCTGCGTCTCAATACCAGAAGGAGAAACATTTGTCCAGGTTGACTATATAGCGGGAACAGTTGATTACTTGAAGCCTA
>Ga0041059_1001794_pt1 | contig 16716 bp, 15 predicted proteins | sample AraColnosormetaG_FD_56232 | JGI IMG/M metagenome (GOLD analysis project Ga0041059, IMG submission 56232) | Arabidopsis roots microbial communities from North Carolina, USA - Col MF nosort | ecosystem: Host-associated > Plants > Roots > Unclassified | place: USA: North Carolina | collected...
ACATGCTTAACAAACTTCTGAACTAGCTTGTCCAATGTGAAAAGAACATATGACTGTGCTCCAAAAATAGCTCGGCACTCATCTTCAAACTTTGTATTGTCAATAGAACCGTCAAGTAAATTATAGAGTGCATCCATGAACCTAAACGTGTTATGCTTTGAATATCAGTAAGGAATTGTTTTTTCAAGTAAAGCTATTAACTTGGAAGAGAAATCACCTGGGATAAGAATCAGGAGTCGTGTTATCTGCAGCCTTCCATTTCTTTTCTGAATGTTTCTTTGCTGTTTGTATTCTCTCGTACAACATCTGGAAATCAACATAAGTACATAGCAATTAGCACGGGATAGGGAAACCATCATATTAAATACTCAAGAAGCTTGCTTCAAACAGTCCTTACTTGATGAAGCCTAAATAGCACATAATAGGAATCATTCCCGTAAAAAACTTGAGAATCATTCTGGGAGCAAGTTTCACTAGCTTGCAATGGCCAAGACAGATGCTTGGCAACAGGTTTTACAGTTTGCAGAAACCGTTCTGAAAATGCGAAGGATCCATCTTCACCTTGATTTCCATTAGCCATCTCTCCAGCCACACTACCACGCCCATTACAGTTCATAACTCTGTTGTTCTCTTCATGACAACTAACCTTGGTTCCTGAAACAAGCATTTCAGAGGCAGTCTTATTATTCTCTGATAACTTGTGACAATTTTCTTGTTTGTCATCTTCAGCGCGAGTTTTGTTCTTTGCTCCCTTTTTATCACAACTTTGCTTGTCTTTATTGCTTCTTACATTGTCCGTCACCTTTTGTAAAGGCTTGAAGGCATTCTGTCCATTAACCTCAAAGTTGCTTTGCTCACGACTGGCGGTGGGAGATAATTCACCCTCTTCTAGCTCATGCTTTTCCACCGATGCTGCGTTAACCATATGATTCCCTTCATCCTCCATTATCTGGTCATTTTTGGGTGACACAAATTTGGAAGACTGGATAACCTGTGGACCATAAACCAAAATTAGGGTAATCTATGTAAAGTCTTATAAATAGATACAATCATGACTGGTCTCTAATGATTACTCATCAAGTTTTCAATTTGGTAACTAAGAAAGGTAACCTTTCATTTCATTTCATCACAACTGAAGTGCATACGAACTAAGTTATAAAAAGCTCCACACAAGGAGTTACCTCATTAGTCATAGCTGCATCATCCTGAAGCTTATCGGGCTGGGCAGTTTTCACTTTTATATTGGCTGAGACATCTTCCCGAGAAGAACTTCCTTGCATTTTTGTATTATCTTTGCTCAGTCGTTTCGGGGATATTGGATGTTTACGGTTTGACCCAGAAGCTGTCTCCTTCACTGCCAAACATGCATCTTGCAATTCTCGGTTGTTTTTCAACTTTGACACATCTTCCAGAGCAAGGTTATCTTGAGACCTCGAAAGAATGCCAAAGATGGGCTCCAAAAAGGTTATCCACAGCTTCATTACCTTATCTGATTGTTCAGTGGCACATATTTCTTCACAGTAATACTTGATTAGCAGATATAGATCCTCGTGAATTTGTGTATCACAATAATTGAACTCCAAATCAGGAGTAAATAAGGGCATAACTCTAACAGCAATAGCTTGAAGCAGATCTTCTTGATGCTTTTTCTCACTGATATCTTTCACTTCTGCCACTAAACCTGCATTTAAGGACACAAGGAAACAATTGCATTAATGCAAAACTGGAACTCCGAAATAAATAAAAATTTGTGTTCACTTCACTCTGGCTTAATCATCCTCCTCTCTTCAAAATCACGAAATTTAAGTATGTGGCCAGGTCAAGTGGTTTTATCAAACCTAAAGTAAGTTTAGATTTTGTCATAATGAACTTATTAAGTAAAAATTTGATAAAGAAGCTTACATTTTGTGCTCAAGTTCTTGGAGTCCTGCTGCTTGAAATAGAAACTACGATGATCTAGTGACTTATGGTGATTCTTAGCATATACTTCTGCCCAAACTTTCTGGAAATCAGAATGGCACCTTGCCCATTCTTCTTGCTTCTGCTTCAAGCGCGTTAGTATCACCGGTAAAGCGCTATGCATATTCTTCTTCAAAAGATCCATGACATCAAGCCCATTATCACCGTATAACCGCTCAATGCATCTTAAGTTCATAGCTATTAGATACAATCACATAGAAAGTTATTAGCACAAATAAATGAAGGAAGGACAATAGCCACACTAGATTTGTTCCAAACTAAAAACTTACCTGATAAGTGTTTTTCGATACATATAGTAGAGTCTACTGAGATAGTGTTGTTGTTCATCTTTTCGAGAAGGATTTCCACCTGTTTAATGGCTGAACTTACAGATCCTAGTAACATGTCCATTTCATACCTGAACACAAATTACAGAAATGTTAAACTGGGGGATTCTACCAATAACAAAAAATCACCATTTCTTCATTTATAGGTTCCAGACAAAAGTCTAAATGAAAGGAGAGAAGTCCCAACCATATAGAAGATAAACTTAAGCATGCTAAAGTTATAGTCAAAGTCTATATGGATATAGAAAGAGGATACAATAACCTACTGTACTGTATATACCAAGTTGATAACAAAATTTGTCATCAAACTACCAGATCATACCTGTCATCCTCACACCGAAACAAGCTTTCTTCATACTGGTTTTTGCGCATATGACTGAATGAGTAATCTTCACTCCCTGAAGTGACAGATACCAAGTGGTCATTGAGTGTCTTTTTACCAAGTGTATTTCTGTAGCTTGGGATCTCAACTGCATACTGCATGGGAAAAAGACCACCATATGTTTATAAGAGAACGAAATGATACAGTAATTACAGTGTAGTAGAACAATATTATTAAGGAAAATACCCACATCCTTTGGCAGGAGTCGATAACTTGGGGTACACTGAGTGCATTCAGAAAGATCAAGCTCATTTATAGGTGTTCCCACATACTTGGTAGTCGATTTGTGATTTCCGATATCTTGACTGCCAGATGCTGCACTTTTTTCAGTTCTATCTGCTGTATCTGTTTCAGTATCTTCTCTATTTTCATAATCTCGAAAGTATCCTGGCTGACCTTCCCCGACAGGGGAGTCTGCAAAAATTAACATGGACCTCAGAACCGGATACAAACCACTGACTGTTTAAGTCATAAGCAAAGAAAAAACTGATCATGGTCATAGTACTCAAGATGAGGGCACGTTTGAGACATATATCACTTGCTTGCTTATATTAAATTCACTAGGTACTGAAAGACATTTTCACAATCATAAAGCTGAACTATAGAAGAAATGTAACAGGCCATCCAAATATTTACATTCAAGAGAATTACCAGCGGAGCAAGTGACAAGATTCTCATCACCATCTTCTCGTTGATCAGAGTGTCCAGAATAATCCTCAAGCTTACATCGTTGTTTTCTTTTCTGTGGCAGATAAGAGTCTATATCAACATTTCACTCAAAAACTCCCTATATAAATTCTGTATCATAATGGCTAATTTTGATTTTAATTTATAAGACTCTTAAAACAGTGGAGGAAAGGATGTATGGCCATAATGGAGTTTTGTTACCATGAACATCTATTAAAACCTTACTAACTGCAAAAATTATATCCTTTAATAAAGATGAATAAGAGTAACCTTATCAGAATGCATGGCAGTAGTTGCAGTGCCCTTGTGACGCGGTACTGCATTCTTTGTCGAGGGAGCTGATTCTGGACAATTAGGTAAGAAATTAACGAACTCCATAAGCAGATCTTCATGACCCTTGAATAACATAGTAACCTACACCAACAGATGATATCAGAGAAATACACTAAAAACTGTGACTCTAACAAATAAAATGTGAAGCAGAAAATCAGAAGAATTAACACTCTGTGCAGTAATAAAAAAACATACCTCTTCGTAGACCTCAGAGATGGACTTTTTCTCCTTTCTATACAAGTTCAAGATGTCTAGAAACCGTTTATACGCATGTTCATCATCTCCAAACCTCGTCTGCAAAAGTAGAAACCCCAGTAAACCTTAACTGATATAAATCATCATTACCTTAGTATGCCATTTAGTACCATATTACATCCATACCTTAATCTTGGTGACGAAACCGATAGCGTCTTTGAAATCCACCCGGATCTTAGGCTTCTCTTCCTCTGGCAGAAGGGTTATTTTATACCCTTTGGGCAAGAAAGTATTAAAACCCAAAAGTAGGTCCCTGTAACCCTTGAACAACACTTTAATCCTTTCTATGACACCATTAGTGTCGATTCTGCAACCAAGATAAGACACCATGAGTATACGCAGTTCACAATGTGACATCCACAATACAACACATAAGAAAGGCAAAATGAAACTAAACAAGAAGAGAAGCGAAGTAAAAATACGTCTGAGCTTTGAACTCCTTCATGAGCTCCAGGAATGACTCATATTTCTCTTTATTGTCGTGAAAAATATCCTTCACAGCTTTGAGATACGTTAGGGCATCGATGGTTCGAGGTAGCTTGTTTCTGCATAGCACAAACACATGTAACTTTCAAATACTCTTACACATTTCAATTGCATCAAACTACATTGAAGAATATAACTTGTGGACTACCGAACAAATGTAAAATTGAAAAGAACAAACAATAAAAAATTGGGTTTATCGAGTAAGAGAGTTACGTTTCTCCTCGAGACGAAACTTCAGGCTTTCGCTTTTGAGTGTCAGTGTGAACATCTTCTCTAGCTCTCTTCATCTTCAGTCTTCTTCCACTTTCTCCCGCAGACTGATTTCTGGAAGAACAAAAAAAAGAGGCTTTTAAGAAGCCAAACCAAACTAAGAACCGTGGAAATAGTCCAAGCCAAGAGAAATAGCTCGGAATCGTTGTCCCAAGTAATAGATCTCTCATCGGAAAATCTTAAGAGAAATCACAAAAAACGAGGAAAAATTCTGAGCAAGAGATTTTGATTTAAAACCTTTGTAGACCGGATCACGTTACTCAAACGGTGAAGAGAGCTTCTTCGTTCCTTTGTTAGAAGATGAAACTCGGAAAGAAGTCGGAGGATCGGTGGAAACGTTGGCCGCCGGAGTTTTAAAGTAGAGAGATTTAGACGGAAACTTGGCAAAATGAAAAGCAAAAGAAGCTTCCTTTTGGTAGAAAATAGATGATTCAATGGTGAGATTGCTTCTGATTAGGAGCAATCTCTCTGTCTCTCTATGTGTCTCCCTCTCTCGCTGATTTTGGAAGCGGAGGAGGGAAGAGGGTAAGGCAACGGAACGAGGAAGAAGAAGAAAAAGAGAGGAGCTTGTTTTGCTTATATACCCAAAGAAATCTTCATGTCTGTATGTAATCAGAACCTTCGGAGCTAAATGGAAGGTTACGTACGAAATTGGTTTATTTTTCAATTCCAAATCAAACTTACCGGTTTAATATTATGTAAATCAAAAACCAAGTAAAAAGCAGAGTTAGGGTTTTTTTTCTTTCAACTTTCATTACCTATGCGTAAGTGAGGATTTGATTTAAGGTTATAAAAACGAAACATAATATTCCAGTCTATTCAAACTAAATCTGGTTTATTAATATTCGTTTGTAGTAAGTAAAGTATAATATCCTAATTTTACCTAAAAAGCTCGGTCACATTTTCTTACAAGTGGGAAGAATATGCAAGGGAAAAATGTTTGGTCTATGAATTTTCATACTGTGTTAGATGATAAACTTTAATTAGGTTTGATTTGCATCAATTTAATAGCAAAATTAATGGTTCAAAATGTTTTCTAAATATAAATATGTATTGTCAGAGCTATCATCAATGGGCGTTTGGTCTAGTGGTATGATTCTCGCTTAGGGTGCGAGAGGTCCCGAGTTCAATTCTCGGAACGCCCCTTCTTTTATTTTTGTTACCATGGGCCGCTCTACCAGATTCTCCAGGCCCATTTGTTCGACGAGGAACTTGCCTCATAGTCGACGATCATGTCAACATTAAAAACTTAAAAGCAAATTTGTCAAATCTAAAACATAATATGAAAACATTAGTTGACTAATTATAATTACCGGATGAGAGGAGGAGATGATTTGTCCATATATACTTATCGTTTAGACAAGTTCAAATGACAATAGCTCTGCTCCAACTACCCACGTGTAACGGTTCACAATTCAAATCCGATCCGGTTTGGTCTCAATTCTCTCTTTTTTTTTTCATTTTTTTTTTTGATAATTTGACCGAAAACAACTAGAATTAAGTTGAAAACACCAACGAATTTAACAGAAGAAAAAACAACTAAAACTCAAAATTTTATTTTGAACCAAAGAAAAAAAACAATCATAAGTTTTATAACAATTGGCGAGACTAATAAAATTAACACAAAACCGAACCTTAACCGGGTCATAAAACATTTATACTTTGTCTATTTGGACACGACCCACTTTTAGTCTTTAAAAAAAAAAAACGAATATCCATTTTTTCTCAGCCAGGTGAGAGAGAGAGACATCGAACTATCGAAGACCAGAGAAGCTAGGAGGATTTGATCTCTCCGATTCGGATATCTTAGCTCTGGCCGATAGATTCTCCGGCGATTCATCTTCTTTATCCGCCGTAATTTTCGTATATAGGATCGGTGGTGGCTTTTCAAGATGCCGTCGAACGGAGATCTGGACCGTCAGATCGAGCAGCTGATGGAGTGTAAACCGTTATCGGAGGCGGATGTGAGGACGCTTTGCGATCAAGCGAGAGCGATCCTTGTCGAGGAATATAATGTTCAGCCGGTGAAGTGTCCTGTTACCGTTTGCGGCGATATTCACGGCCAGTTTTATGACCTTATTGAGCTCTTTCGTATCGGTGGCAACGCTCCTGATACTAACTACCTCTTCATGGGAGACTATGTAGGTCTGTCTTTCTTCTTCTTTCGATTTTATTTTTGGGGTTTTTACTTTTTTTTCTCATTTTAGATCTGTGTTTTTGGATCATTCCAAAATGGTGAATTCTTGGAAAAGTATCCACCTTTTTATTTATCTAGAGTGAGTTACTTGTGGGTTCTGTTTTTTTTTGGAATGGTAGGTACTGAAACTTCCCAATATAGAGACTTGTTGATGCTCACTTTCATTATTGCACTTCCCTTGAATTCTAGTCTTTAGATCCTTGGAACTTTAACCATTCGTTGGTGTACCATAAGATGGTGACAGCTAGATTTAGTTTAAAAGGAGTGTTGTTGGTTTCTCATTGTCTTGCTTTGTTCTTTGCAGATCGTGGCTACTATTCAGTAGAGACAGTTTCTCTATTGGTGGCACTAAAAGTGCGATACAGGGATAGACTTACAATCTTACGAGGGAATCACGAGAGTCGGCAGATTACTCAAGTGTAAGCTTTTGTTTTGAAATAAGCTTATATTTGAGCGAATCGTACTTTTCTTCATTGGTTTCTGGCTGATCAGCAAAGTACTATCCTGTTTTGATGCATGTTTTGCTTCTCTGTTTCAGCTATGGTTTTTATGACGAATGCTTGAGGAAGTACGGAAATGCTAACGTCTGGAAGTATTTTACAGACCTTTTCGATTATCTTCCTCTTACCGCCCTCATAGAGAGTCAGGTTAGAGCTGTTCTTTCTCAGTTGGTGTTTGATACATCTTTTTCTAAGTACAGCTTTTTGACTTCATCAAATTTTGTAGGTTTTCTGTTTGCATGGAGGGCTTTCACCTTCTCTGGATACTCTTGATAATATCCGAAGCTTGGATCGGATACAGGAGGTAACCTTCTTGTTCTCTGCTAAAGGCCTTAGTGTGGACTTAGTTGGAAGAGTTATGAGTCCTTCCTGGGTCTCAGTGTCTTGTCTCTACTTAAGATACAATTACAAAGAGCACAAACGTTTGGAATTTTTTATGACATCTTATTGTTCAGCTCTTTGAACTATGTATGATGTGTGATCTGTAGGTTCCACACGAAGGACCTATGTGTGATTTATTATGGTCTGATCCTGATGATCGATGTGGATGGGGAATATCTCCACGAGGTGCTGGTTATACATTTGGACAGGATATCGCAGCTCAATTTAATCACAACAATGGACTAAGTCTCATATCAAGAGCGCATCAACTTGTCATGGAAGGTTTTAACTGGTGTCAGGTATGAACATTCTTACGGCATGATTAGTCTCTCTCTCAGATTGAATCGTTGATCTCTCCTTTGTATGGTAACAGGATAAGAATGTGGTGACTGTGTTTAGTGCACCAAACTATTGCTACCGGTGTGGAAACATGGCTGCCATTCTAGAGATAGGAGAGAACATGGAGCAAAACTTCCTCCAGTTCGATCCAGCTCCTCGACAAGTTGAACCTGATACTACTCGGAAGACCCCTGATTATTTTTTGTGATTTCTCTGTTTTTTTTTGTGGTCCCGACCATATATAATTTTTTGAAGTTCCAGTTTTATTGCCTATGTATCATTGTAGATGTGCCCTTTTCTCTTCTTTTTTCTAAGTGGAGTTCGAATTTCCCCTAGAAAAAAAGAAACACATCATTTTTTTCTGTTGTTGAGGTGATTGCTATAAAAAAGTTTGTAGGAGAGGCTTCTATATCTATAAAATTGAGCGTTTGTCTTCTCATTTGTGCCTAAATACCCCAGAATAAAGACTTTGAAAACTAAATGCATTACAAACAAAGACGCCAAACCGAAGATTTCTACATATTTCCAATACTGGCCTAACAAAACTTCCAGTATGGTGTGACAGCCTAAATGTACAACACAACTCATATCTATTTTCTGCTTCTCCTTTCAATTCTTCTTTGATGCTTTGGCTCGTGACCTCATGCTGGCTCTTCTAGCCACATCCCACGCTTTCTGTGGTGCGTATATACCCAGTTGAGAAGCAAAGAACGGTTCATAACCAGGTGAGTCGAAGGCAAAACGAATGTGCTTTGAGATTTCCCGAGGCAATTGGGATATCGCATAGCTTCTCGCTTCTTCTGGTGTGAGCTCATTCGTTATCTCCAGTTGATCTGCATTGCTACTATCCGCCTTATGCATGTGAATCTCTTGAACTATCTGGTGTGAGCTCATTTGTTATCTTCAGTTGATCTCCAAGTACCTTATGTTTTTTTAATGAGTTGCATCTGTGTGACTCTGGAAGAACCATATGAAAGGTAAACTGTGTAGGGATGAAATAGTATAGAGATTTTTGGCCAAAAAGTCTACTGTATATATAAGATTACCGTTTATACTATTTTAATAATGTAATAGCTGAAAATAAAAATATAGTCAGCTATATTATGAAGTTTAGATAGATATTTGGAAATAGTGTTTCTCTCTTTTTATAAAAATATATTTTAATAAAATATATTTTAAATCTGCCACTGGTAATGAATTATGATAGTTACGATAAGTTGGATTTATGTTCTCCATTGGCTAATGAATAGTATATGTTTATTTACTGGGCCCATATAGAATAAATTAAACTAACCTGGGCCTGGGCTATTTTTCTTTTTTTTTGTCGTTAACTAAACTATTAGTTTGACAATTCCGACGACCTAATTTTCCTCTCGTTGACATTGATTTTTTTTCCACAAAGAAGAGATTTTCTGGCGGTCGAAATTCAAAATCGGAGGAAGAAACCAACCAAAAATGGAGATGCTCAAGTTGTCAAAATTCAAATTGCAGCTTCAGTCAATGATCGGAGAAGTGCGAGATCTGCGTGTAAGGAGAAAGAGGTTTCTATACATCTATGGATTGTGTATCTTCTTCGCTCCACCAGTTTCTCTCTTCTTCTTCTTCGTCTTCTTCCACTTTACTACCGGCGTTTTTGCAGGAAAGGGAGCGATCAGTCACAGATCACATTACTCTTGCGAATCAGGTTCTTCGATCAATGTTACTGTTCATAGCTCTCGTTTTTGTTTCGTTTCTGATTCGTAGATGGTGATCATTTTGTTTGGTGCTTTCGCTACAGAAACAGAAGCAAACGGAGGAGGACTGCATCAGGAAAGTGCAGGAGCTTCAAGCTGATTTAGCTTCTTCTAGAGAAACACAGGAGGCACTCGAGAGAAAGGTTTGGAAGATTCTTCTCTTCTGCGAATCTATTTCACATGGAGTTAGTGAAAGTTTCTAATTGATTTTGCAGGTGAGTTATCTTCAGAACGACTATAGTTTGCTGGAAAACAAGCAGAGTGAATTGAAGACAACTATCCAAAATTTGCTTCAATCGCGAGAAAGTTTCTTAAATGCTTACCAGGTGCTTTTCTCATAAAATCTCAATCCTGTCAAAATCTTATACTATATCTAAGGGATAAAAATAGCTTAGAGAATCATCTCCATGATATGGAACTGTGTAACTTCAGTTAGTGAAATGCTGGTGTGTTTGCAGGAGTCGTTTTGTGAAATGAAGTGTTCAATTGAAGCCAGGGATAGGAAGATTCTCATGCTACATGAGAAGATAACCTCTCATCTTACGTTGTTTGATTCAATTGAAAAAGAGGCATCAGTAATTAAAAAGGTCATACATGAAGTTCAGGGCCTTGTGGATAAAAAAGAAGATGTAGGCATGTAGATCTCTGATCTCTGACTAATTCTGCTTGAATATATGTACTAATGCTTTCACACGGCTTCCCCCTGAGAGAATGATTATGTTTCTGTTGTTTCTTGTATCCAGTGACTGGCTTGAAAGAGAAAATGGACCATGTCTCTACTTATGAAAAAGTGTTTATAGGTGAGTTTCTTTTCATGGAATCAGCGGTGATGCTAAAATGATTGTTGATAGGTTACTACTTAATTGTTTTTCCTACGTTCATTGTTCATTTACTCTTGTGGTCTTTTTCTTTGTTCTGTATGTTCACGGTTATGAAGAAAATGATTTTTATCTTCTTCACTTATGCAGAGAACATCAGAGCGTTAGAAGAGAAACTTAAATGCCATGAAACAGAACTGCAGAGCAAGGATAATATAATATCAGAGCTCTCCGCTCAGCTGGAATCAGAAAAGAGTAAAAATGAACATCAACATCAAGTCGAAGAGATATCCTTATCAGAACTTGCATGTCTTACTGCATTTTCAAAGAAACTAGTGGGAGATCATTTCTCACGTATATGTTTACTTGACCAGCCTTACCTTCAGAAAACTTTGCAGGTCAAAGATTTAGCTGTAGAGAACTTAATTTCTGAAAAAGAGGTAATTATTTATCTACTGAATTTGATCGTTTTTTCTTCCTCAACAGTCTCTATAACTAGTGTCTCAAATGTTTAGGCATTGTATTCTGAAATGAAGGGTTTGGAGATGATTTTACAGCGGATTCAGGAGTCTGTATCCCTTATGACTGAAGAGGTAACAGATAATCGAAGTTTTCTATCATTCTAACATTCCAACCTTGGATAATAGTTTAGTGGTGAACTTTAAATTCAGATGATCAAATAATTATTTCAAATCGTCTTTCATTCATCTTGATATAACAGGATAGAAAGGTGTTTACATCAATACTGACATTCGAACAAGGTTCCGATGAGAGAAACAAAAGATCCAGGTCTATTAAATCACTTTTTAAATTGTTTATGTCTCTGTACTGATTGAAGGGGAAATAGATTGCATCCCAATTGTCTTAATATGATATACTCTTTAAGGTTGTACTTTGGAATGAACTAGATCGGTTTTCTGTCTCAATTTGAGTAACAATATTCCCAAATCAATGCTTATCCCTCTTTGATTGGCTAACTAGGCACAATGACACAGTTGACAAAATGGAGGAACTTCTATATGTAGCTCCTGTTATGCATTCTCAAGAAAACTCAGGTCTGCTGTTTTCTTTTGCTGTGTTGTTATTTCCTTCGCGTAGAAGAACTAAATATCACCAGAAACAACATAAAACCATAACATCTTCAGTGTATAAATCTATGTATTTAATGGAAACAAGGATTTTCTTCTAAGAGAATCCCAAGTGAAGGTTTTTAACTGACCTGCTATGTAAAAGTGAGAAACGTTGATCAGTTACAACTTCACGCAAACCGGATTCTCAGTTACTTCTTTTTGCAGTAAAAGTTATTCCATCAGCGTCTCCAAGGTGTCAGCACCAAAAAACAGACTGCAGATCGATACAAGATGATGATCATCAACTGGATTCGGCTGAGTACCTGCAGCATAACACTGTCAGTGGCCATTGGCAGAGTACTAATAACCACAACCACTTTGAGCTTGAGGCAAGTGAAATTGATTTTCTCTTTGTTTCTTGCTTACAATTGCTGATAGAAGTAAAGTAGTGAACAAAGATAATTGACTTATTATCAGCTACTGTACTATGCATTTTCCGCAAAACAATCTCAACCTTTTGAAGTACCTTTTGACTTAGATCCCTCCTATAAAAACTCTCGTATCATAGATTATTCATTGGTTGAGAGACGATTTAATTCCGAACTTTAAACCCATAAGTGAATAAAATCTTCAGTCTTTTGCAGGACAAGTACAAAGAGTTGATGAACCAGCCTGATTCAGAGTGCTCAACGAATCGAGTTTAAGAGTTAAGTGTCTCATCATGATTTGTGATTGTTATCACTTAAACTCTTATGTTGTTCTTTTGACCTCATAAACTACAGTATTTGCAGGTATTGAAAAACCGACGACATTGGTTCAGTAAATATCACCGGTAATGCCTTTGAGCTTTTAAGTTTGTTGTTTATGGTCATAATTGTGTTTGTCTCAACTCTTAGGTTATGAAAAGAAGATAGCCTTATGGAAGAGATATGTAGAGGCTTAGCTAAAATATAACTGGATCGTTCTAATGACCAATTCACGTTTCCATTAATATAGTGTCGGATATTTTCAAAGAAACTCAAAGATAGAAAATATTTAGTTCTTGGTTGGTTCGAACCCAATTTATGTGTTAAAACCTTTTTTAAAAATTAACATTTTTTCTTAGCAAAAATTTAACATTTTCAGTGTTTTTATAGTATGTTATTATTTTGCAAAGTGCAAACAAAAATTATAGCAATGGATTCCTCCTGTTTGCTTTTATCGTTTATGCTTATACAATTAGCAAAAGTACACTTAAAACTTGTAAAGAAAAAAAGAAAAAAAAGATAGACAACGACTGTAATTAAGTAATTTGACAATGAATCGTATATGTTTATTACACGTCAAATTTTTGGCCAAGATATTTATAAAGAGATTAGATCAGTGGACTATACAGCTCTCCTTTCTCTATTAGCCGTGGAAATTATCGACCACATATGTGATGTAATAATAGGAATATCAATTATTAAGCTTGAAGAAAGTTCGTTTGGTGGGGACATGGTCATATAAACGACGAGAACATGAGTTTTCTACATTTGCACGCAATGAAATTAGACGTGGACAAAAGGAATTTTTCTTTACATTTTCATAGAGATTGAAAATAGATTAATATCTCGAAAATAGTAACTTTTATCAGTATTGCTTGTATCAAAATCCAAGTTCACATGAGGTAGTATAGCTTTGTATGAGTGTTGATGACAAAAAGAAAAGGAAAAAAAAATGACGAGAAATTACTGCTAAAAATGACTATTTTCCAAGTGGAAATGAACTAAAAACAATAAAAATTAATAAAGAGAATGAATAAACAAAAGTGAAAAAGATGAATATTTGATTAATCATTTTTTTTTTTAACTGTGATTGTGGCTCTAGATTGTGATGAATCTTATAAATAAGCTTTAGTCTGCTACTAATCTACGAAACTACGTTTAGTATCTAAAGGTAATTTATCAAATGCCACCAGTCTTATTACTTGAGCTTGATCTCATTCTCTACATTGATAAAATTAAATTTTGGTCCTTTCAGATAAGCCAACAAAAAAAAAGGAAAAACAATGAAATCGCTTCTTTTTCCTTTGTTAGTTAATTCATGTGAAACTAGGGATATGTGAATTATGGATTGTTTATGAACAAATTTTAATTCAATTGTTTGGTGTGAAATTTGCAACAGCTAGTACAATTTATCTTGGTAATTTAACTCGTCTGTAGTTAATTGGCCTTAATATGAAGGGAACAAATTTTGATTACTTTGGTGATCAATACGACAAGTACAACAGAGGAGCAAGCCACTTGAAAGTCTTGAATTACGTTTCATCTTTTTTGGTGTGAATTATTTTCATCTATTTTTAATCTACTTTTTTTGGTTGGTCTATTGATTGTAGGGTTTGTTTGAAATAAAGTTAGGTATTTTGGGGGCATTAGCAACAAAAACAACAAAGGTTATTGGGAGTATCAAAGATGGCACAGATGGTCCACCATTCGATTTCTTAGTTGGATCCAACTATCTAACATTTATCATTTCATGTATGTGCATGTAAACAAATCAAATGCTGACAGAAAACAAAAAGAGTAAGAGAGAAAGAGAGAAAAACTGGTAAGGACGTATTAGGGAGTTGCTTAAAGAGGCCATCAACCCATTAAATAACTAAAAAGGAAACGTGTCTTCATTTACACCTTTTTGTAAATGTTTCTATGATATGAATATATATGATTCTGACCCATCAAATGTTAATCAAGACAGGTTTGAGAACTTAATCACTAGATTTAAGATCTTTCATGGAAACTTTCCATGATTAATCGATAAAGATTATCAGCCGAGAACCTTTAAGAGGTCACTTAGTTAGTGGTTACAGCTTTTCCCACTTCTACACTAACTATGATTGATTTTGTTTTTTTAAAGACTGATTTTATTAGACACATAACTCCCTGTGTTTTGTATTAGAATCCTTACATAATTAAACTGAGTCTTGTGATTATGGAATATGACATTTAGTGTGAAATAGATAACATATATGATAATTTTTGTTTGTTTTAGAAAAATGTCATTCTTGATATCCCCGGATTAGTAGGCACTACGCAATTGGCATCATAATAAGTTATAAATCCCAAGAAAGCAATAGGGACTTCGAAATAATCATTAAGCCAATTAGGCAAATGATATTTTATGATATTTCATTAAGTAAAAAAGTAAGTATCCCATGAGTGTGAGGTTGGTGGTTTTGTTGGGAAAGTTGTTAAGTTTCCACTCCTTTTATTTAATGCTTTATATATTTTTCTTCCAAATTACTAAACGCATTTCCTTTATTTATCTACTTCAACTGCTTTATTTATGTACAACTAAAAATTAGTCTTACAATTACTGCGATCATACCAAAGTACCAAACTCATACGTTCGGAAATTTGGAGCCATTCACTCATCTTGCGATAAAACCGCACTGACTGCTGTAAGAAGGACGAAGCTGTATAGTGTTTTTGATGTGAATATAAGGTTTTAAAGTTTATAGCCATTAGCCACTACCAAACAATTCACGACGATGTCTTTTACTTTTAACTTTGTTGAAGACATTTTTTTACCGAATTGTCGATCACTTGCTACACATCTATACCTTGGTGCCAATCGTCTTGCATGCAAAACAAGTACCACTCAAAGCTCATTATGGGATTCCTTAATATACTGTGTGGAAGCAGTACTGTGTGGAAGATACCATAGCACTTAGAAGTAGTTGAAAATCCAATTATTTGAAAAAGGTATACAATTTAGGGTTGATTTTTTTTGTATTTTTGGAATAGAGGAAGCTAGCATTTTAGTAATATAGAGATTTATGGTTGGACTAGTACATAGATACCTTGGGTGGAATATGATGAATGTAACTTATTAATGCGTATATATGTGTGGTGGGCCAATTATCTCATGTATATACTTGTGACATTTGACAATCCCTAAGCAAGAGAAAGCTTTTCACAATGGCCCCTTGTCCTCTATAATGCTTGAGACTGACACGTTGTCGGTTCGCATCATTATTTTCTCGTGACCTTTCTTTTACATAGCCCATATGTCTTTTAGTATAGACTGGGATTTCATGTTTAAGATCAAATGTGTAACGCCAATGATCAAACACTTGTATCTTTGCCATTTCAAAAAAATATTTCTAACGTACTCAAACTAATCACGAGAATAGAAAAAAAAAAAAAGTAATTATAATTTGTGATAGAGTATTGCATGCATATTTTTGTTGTTTCTATGTAAAAATAATCTAAAAGGACTGTGGGAAATCTACGAGGAGTGTGTGGAACATGAAAGCGTCAGTTCTGTACAAATCGAAACACTTCAATGACAACGAGATCCTGCCAACAAACAAACAACCGCACGTGTGTTGTTTGTTCATCATATGTTCATTACCACTCTTTTGTTTTTATTATCACAGCACGATAATCCAATTAGAGTAGCGAATTATTGTTGGGAAAAAAAAGCAAAGATATTTGATAAAAAGGTAAAAGAATATGTTTATGTCGACCAAGAAAAACGAATATGTTTCTTTCATTATCAAAAATTGACATACCGTGTTTTGTAGATTGCTTACCATTTGCATGGTTGTTATAAAAATGAACAAATATACGGTGGAAAAAATCTGCAAAATTTTACAAAATTAGATTTATAATAATTTGATTTGCTAGTTGTTATTGTATATAACACACATTGGAAAAACATGGAGAAAAATGAGATGTAGATGGAGTGAGGGTCCATGAAGATGAGATTGTAACTTGTAAGATTGTCAGAGTCAAATGAAATAAGTTGGACCAACCCTCTTTTTTTCTTTTGTAATTTTCCTGCCAAATTACCCATAAATTCAAACTTCCATATTCAATGTTTTCTGTATATTTTTTAATTTATTTGTCAACACTGCCAAAAACATATGAAAGAGTGGAGAAGAATTCAATCCATACACAATTACACAACCTTAGATTTATATATATAGTAATGAAA
>Ga0041059_1001795_pt1 | contig 16715 bp, 10 predicted proteins | sample AraColnosormetaG_FD_56232 | JGI IMG/M metagenome (GOLD analysis project Ga0041059, IMG submission 56232) | Arabidopsis roots microbial communities from North Carolina, USA - Col MF nosort | ecosystem: Host-associated > Plants > Roots > Unclassified | place: USA: North Carolina | collected...
TTTGTGAAGAGAATTTAAAATAGTCAAATAGTTTTTTTTTTTTTTGTCGATTAAATAGTCAAATAGTTAAATGACAAAATTCTGTGAGAGAAATTAGGTGAATGGTTATTATGCCCAGACAAATTAAGCAAATGGGCAGTACGGCAATCAAAATTTATTTATTATGATTTTCAATTAAACTTTGATCTTTGTGTAAATATATTATGTTACGGAAAATATCATTCCTCTCAATCTCTCATAAATCAAATTAATATTTTGTTAGGTCTATTTTCACATCAAAAATGTGGTATAATACCTAAAATAAATAAGAAACATGAATATTCACTAGGGAAGTTCATTTGGTCTAATGGTTAACGATCAAATTATGCGGCGTTTCCTCTTGAAGTTCGACAACAATAAATTTTGTTACCCGCACAGTAAAGATTATGCTATGAGTTTTAAAAAAAAATGATTATGCTATGAGTTTAGTCTTGTCACAAATGATATAAGAACAAAAATCTATTCATAACTAATTATTTTAAAATTAGAAACTTATGATTTCACAAATATCACCCCCAAAAAAATGGAAGTTGAAAAATCCTCTCCTAAAACCACCAAAATGGCAGTCCAATATATGAACGTGAATCGCATGATCTTAGGTAAATATATCAATGTATTTCGTAGTTACTTTAAAATAGGTATATTTGTTTCTTTATGGGGAACCATTGGCTAATATTGAAGAAGGATTGGGAACAAATTAGTAAATTTTTATTGGTGTGAGTGGTCCCTTGTTATCATGTCAATACACCAATAATCACTTTTAAGTTACAAAGACATTTCACCCAACCCTTTTGGCGGGTCCTATGCTTATCAATGACTAAAATATATGAGGCTTCAAATTATTTCATTTTTACTCAAAAATAAACCAAAAGTCTATTATATCTTTCAAAGATCCAAATCATGTGGTCGATAAAATGAATGTCAATAAAATATCCTATCTAGATTTTGTTTCGACATATGTTTGGTTTCTATTATACAAGTTATCTAATAAATCATTTTGTTTATATTATAAGCTATTTATTTCCTATATGTAGTAGTTTTGTAGGGAATAATTTTCTACACAAACTGTTTTTACTGTCGCACAAAAAATTTGATAAGTTGAAGAGCTAGATTTTTATAGATTTGTAGATTATATGAAATATTTGTTAAGTTATAATATGGTAGAAAATTGCGAATGAGACTTTTTGTAAATTAAAAAAAAAATCGTGGAATGAGACTCCAACATGTGACGTAGATCGAGAGAGAGAAGGATGATTATGGTTCCTGTCTCTTAGGAGAATGTATTAATTTACCTTTCGGACGAGTTAGTTGTTGAATTCATCATTTTCAAGTTATCATTTCTTTAGAAACTATTTCTAGCATTGAATTTTTAGTTCTAAGTTCTAACAACCGCCAGATATGACTAAGTTTTATTCTCTCTGTGTATGTATCAGTATAAATGTTATTTTCATATATACATAAAAGATAGTATTAGACTGCAAGTAAACCTGAACAAAATTGATATATCCTCCTTAGCATTATAGTATTTAATGTATTAGACTATATTCTTTGGCTCTTTTGCTTTGACTGTTTCTTTATGACTCATAGCATAATATTTATACACTATTGTTTTCTGAATCTTCTCTCATATTAATAAATTTAATAAATTCCACATTGCAAAAGCTCAAGAGCATACTTCATAAAATGAAAATAAAATTTATGATATAGATGAAATAATGTACAAATTATCCCGACAAGATTAAAAAAATGATGTGGATCAGCTAACCCGTTTATAGCAAAGTTTTAATGGGCCTATTTAGTAGTATGGACCAACCTTATGTACGGATTTGGGCTCATAACCAGACCGATTAAATTTACTTTTTTCTAGGACTCCTCTTCAATGGTACTAATTTTGAAATAACCCCTTTATATATGCGTGTATCTCACATTTAACCAAATATTTCTGTTTGATCAATTGGCACCTGAAGAATTGGAAACTTGAAATTTTATTTAACGCCTGAAAGCGTGTTATTGAAAACTATAAATATGTGCAATAATACAAGTATAAGTTTAAAAGAACTGATCCAATCCTCTCAAACGCAGTATTGGCTCATCTGCAGAAAGCATTATCGAAGGAAGGAAATATCAGGGAAAGCTTATAACACAAGAACCCTACTTTACTTTAACTTTCGTCCGTAACAAGAAACAAAACAGAGTTCAAAACGGCTTCATTTTTAAGCGGACAGAAACCTGTTTAAGTTCATTGTCGTGTCAAAAACACCAATCCTGCAAAACCCACCACGATCAACGCACGCATCACCTGAAAGTTACAACAATATGATGAAAAGATTTTGGTTTGTCAATAAGCCCTAAACATGTCGGTTGATAAACTCACTTGCCCAACAGGTCGTCCTGAACTTTCTGACTCTGCAGAGTTCTCAGACTTTTGTTTCTTTGATCGCTCAATGTTCGTCCACTTGTTGTTGCTATTTATTTTCGCGATGTTTATGCAACGGCTTCCCCTCTGAAAATGTTTCAGATAAACGCAAATTTAAGATATATCATACAAAAGATTGTAACAACCACTAACGACCACTGCTTTTGTACCTCACCGATGTTTTCCCTAGTAGACTCGTCTATCCTTTTTTGTAACAAATTTGCTTCTGCTAAATCCAAATCCAAATGTCTTGTTCCTAAATCTGTTTCGCAACACAAATCTTTTGCCTCATCTGGAAATATCCAGAGACGAGATCCTCGTGCATTCTCAAGTTGAGAATCTTTCAACCACACAGATTTGTTCTGTTTCTTCTCATCATCCCTTACTTCTACCACCAAACTTCGTCTTTGCGTACTTAACAAGTCACTTCTTCTAGTGCTATGCTCAAGACTCTTGTCCTCTATATCCATTGTCCTTTCATCTCTTGAAACTATTACTAAATCATCACATCTATCTGTGTTATCACTACACACTGACTTCTCCATATTATTAAAGCTTATTATCTTCCTTTCTTCCGATTTCTCTAGATTCACAGTGCTTTCCGCTGGTGGTTGCGCCTTAGTTTTCTCCTCCGCATCTTTACAAGAATCAGTTTGAATCTTCGCTGTCCTAATTTTTGTATCCTGTTAAAAGATCTAGAGATTCTTACTCCAAAACATTTTGAAAACCATCTTGATCACAGACTGATATACTCAAAACCTTTCGAAATTACCTGAGTAACTTTGACCTCAAAGTTGCTAATCATTTTCCGCACATTGTTCAAATTTGAATCTGACATACTCCGCCTCATTGACTTCCGTTTAGGCTTTCTTTCCGGTTTGCTCAAACCCGTCTCTTCTTGCTTCACTAACGATACACTCTCGGGGGTTTTAGCCTCTGTAAACTTCTTTCTCGGTTTGCTCAATCCCTTATCTTCCTGCTTCACTAACAATACACTCTCGGCCTCTATAAGCTTCTTGCTTGGTTTGTTCAAACCCTTATCTTCTTGCTTCACTAACGATACACTTTCGAGTTTTTTAACCTCGGGAACCTTCTTGCTTGAAGAAACATCTGAAGAAGATAGTTGAATATTCGTCTTCTCGACTGAATCTTTTACTTCAGGCTTCCACATTATAAGATTTGACGAAACCGGATCTCTATCTGCATTAGTCTACATCAGGTGGAAAAATCAGTGATCTAAGAAAAAATATTTCGAATTTTTGTATAAACAAAACTGTATCAAAATGACTACTAATCATTACTTTCAGCTTTGTTTCTTGAGACAGACCAAGATTTGTCTTTGAACTAGCAACAGCCACGATGTCTCGAGATTGCATTGAACTTAAAGATGACAAATCTCTCATCACATCAAGAGCAAGAGCAAAAACAAACAAACATTTAGAAACACAACTTAACAATGTAAAAAACAAAAAAAAAAGGAAAATTCTTATTTCTTTTCATAGATTAACCTGAAGCAATGCTTTTAGATTTGGTAAAAGAACTGCCATTGACAAGCTCCTCATGCTTCTTTCGCAATGCAGATTGTCTCTTTCAAAACAATCAAAACACAGTACCAATTGGAATCATCAAGATTGGAATTTTGCAGAGCTCAATGAAACAGAACATAATGAATTTGCTTTACCAAGAAACGTATGCGATTTCGATCTTCCTCACTGAGAACAAACTGCATTTTCAATTGAACATTTCCATAGCCATTGAATGAAAGTTTCTCTTCCAAGAAACCACTCTCTATTATCATTCTTGTCTCTATCTCTACCTCCAAAAACCCTCAAATTCAGAAAATCTAATAAAACCACTAATTTGATCTCTAGAGTTGTAAAAAGAACACACCTTTCTGTAATATTTGGTTTCCATTAACATCTAACAGAGTAACAATCAAATTCTCTCGGAGCCTCGTAACTGGACTGTGCCACATTGAATCCAAGAAGAAACAATAAACTGTCAAAATTTCTCAAAAAGTTCCAAACTTTAGAAATTCAAAAGGATCAGTAGAGAAATTACAAAATGTAGTCTCCTGAATCTGAAGTTTGATACTCTAGCTTTCCCATAGCAACTGATACAAGACGACAAATTAAAAATTTGAACTTTATCGAGTTAAAAGCGATTTGAGGAACAGATTTCAAGTTAATACCTTTAATGGAAGTGTTTGAAGAACCTGGAGAAGATGTCTGAACATCGATAAGACCAAGAACTGTGGATTTGAACAAGGCAAAGTTCAATTAGTGCTTAATGTGGTAATAGGACAATGCCCCAAATCGAAAGTTTCTTCCTTTAATTCTGTTACCTGAAACTTGTATTGTTCCTGGCATTTGTCAGAGGTATACACACGCAGACTTGAAAATTCGATTGGTTAAATTTGGTATTCAAGGATTTTTTTTAGTGGATTTTTTTTTTGTATGTAAGAAGAAAAAGAGTGAGGAAAGAAAATTTTGTGGATTAGATGGAAAAATATGTTTGTGGTTGAAATTAGATTTTGAATGTGGAGGGAATTGAGAGGGACCCCATTACTGTTTCTCTTGATGAATTTAATTAGTTACTCTAAATGCCAATTATTTGCTTTTTGCCTCATCCCATGATACATCATTAGTTATCAGATTAGGTTTTTGTTAATTGTCGTTTTTTGTTAATTTTGTTATTTTTTATTTATATTATAAGTATGATTCAATATTAATATTAGTTAACATTCTCTAAGTGCATGCTTTGTAGCTATGCTTGCATCTATTGGATCAATGTTCATGTATAAATTATGGTTTGTAAAATGCTTATTTAACATCAGTGTGTGTGTGCGTACTATGTGTATATAGTTGATTTAATTTGCTGTAACAAAAATAGATTAGTCATAGACTAGACCAAACTGATGTTTTAAAGTAAAAGTAGTTTACATAGTGATTGTTTTTTTTGGACAGTGATATTTTGAAGCTAAAGTATGTAGATTAGTAATTAATATTGATCATTATAAACCAATGATACATTCATAAGGATCTTAATATTAAAATAGTGTATAGTGAAAAAATAATTATATTTCACATTTTACATTTTTGATATATTTATGATTGGTGTGCTGTACTAGCTACTCATGACCCTAAGTAATAATGTAGCAGCGAAAGAAAAAAGTATTTTTTGATGTGTTGATTCAGACTTAGGTCAACCTATATGTGTTTTTTTTAAGTTTGAAATAAAATTAATTAGATCATTTTTTTTGGATAAAGGGCTTATATTAGTTAGATAATCTAATGAAAAAACTAGAAGAAAATATGTGGGCTTGCAAATATGTCGTCGTCTTAAAATGCAACACAAACGTATTATCTTCTTCACACATGATCTCTTGTCTTATATACGCATTCATATTATCCCATATCAACCATCTTTACCCTCATCTTTATATTTTGTGTTCAGTATATTCTCACAAGCAATTAAATCCAAAATAGTCAATTTAAAGCATTTCTAAGAAAAATTACACTACTATTATGAGCTTCAAAAATATATTTAAATTTTGAATGATACCAAATACTAGACGTACAATTTTAAAGCTGGTAATCCATTTATGATTGAGCTAAATTGTGATGATATGTATATTGTATAAAGATAAACACATAAATAAAAGTACCCTTAATTGATTATATTATTTCTCCAACCTCGTTACACAATACAGTACTATAAAACTTGTAAATGAACAAGAATTACCCACATTATCGGGTGACTAATGTTCGTTCCATCGGAAAACAAAAACACAACAAACTCAAAACCAAAATCTCCATAAACATATATAGAGCTATTAATTATCATATTAAACTCTCACACACTCTTATTATAAAATGTTTTGACTCCTGATATTAGACCAACTGCAAAAACTAAACTAATCACTCCAAGATTTAACAATCAATCATTATTATGATTACTATAATCTATATATTACTATTAAAATAAACCTTTTTGTAATGAGGATATTGTGATGATCTGATCAACCGTGAACCATTCCATACGACAGAGCCATGAGCAAAACAGCAGCCTCCTTCTCATCTTGTGGGAACACTTGTTGATAAGCTGAGCTTTTGCTCAACATTATTGTCAAATCATCGAAGCAAAATTTGTTTGACGAAATCGAAGAATTAGAAGAAGTTGTAGATTTGCTGATCTCTGAATCTCCGGCAACCGTTTCCGCTTCCATTTCCTTCTCCTCTTCCTCTTTGATCTTGCACTTTTTGGCCTTGGCCACCATTGGAGGAGAGTGATTGTATTTTTCCCCTCCGTTTGATCTCTTTTTTTTATTTTGCAACTTCTTTTTCAGCGGTAATTGTTGCACTCGGGGCGCTACCGCCACCTCTTGGTCGCCGGCTGCAGCGGCCGCGGCCATAGCGGCTCGCCTTGCCTTTCTTTGCCGTATACCACATGCGTTACAAAGAGACTGCAATGATAAATGAAAATTAGTATGCGAACTGTAGATGACAAAAAAAAAATCATAGAATGTTGGACTTATGAGTATCATTGATTAAAGTATTAATGTTTAAAGGATGTATCAGGTTTAAATAAATTAAATATCTACATTCTTGAAATATAACTATTAATTTTAAAAATGTGAACTAAACTAGGTAGATATAGATAGTATGACATATATCAAGACAATTTCGATTGAAGTAAGTGTGATTAATCTACCTTGGGACCTCGAGGTCCACTTCGCCAAAGAGGAGTCTTGGTGGTGTTACAATCCGAACAAACCCTAATCACGCCATTGTTATTACTATAACCGTTCTCGTTGATTGTATTGTAGCGATTCTCGGTGGTCGCGGCCGTGGTCTTCCTGGTCAAGACGTTCTTGAAATTAAGATCTTCATGGTGATCCTCGTCGAAATTAGTCTTATGATTCAAAGGGTAGTGATCACTTTCTTTATGATTATTATTATTAGTCTGATCAATGAGCTGTTTATTGTTGGTGATTGTTTTCTTGATCAACCGCATCTTTGGGGACATCAACCACTTGTCGGAGTCTGAATCGGGTTTTGTCGGGTTTTGATGAAGAGGATGGGGTTGGTCTTCGTGATCTTTTTTCCTTATCGTTAGTTTCAGTCTTGTCTCCTTCTTTGGCACCATGTGATCGCATGCTGATGATCCACCGTTAGCCACAAACATCTTGGCCTGGTATATATATATCACCGATCAAGGTTTATAATCAACAACAGATGGAATTGTACATAATAATATAATGATATGGCTTCTTAAGATCCCTCCTTTTTATTTGATAAATTAAATTTCGTCTATATAGAATTCTCGACATACAAATTCAGAAACTAATATTATTGTATGAATTTTACATGATCAGGCATGATTTTAACTGCTAAACTAAAAAGAACGATCGTACAAGAATAACATTTATACACACACACTTAAGGTTGATATGTAATTGTAAATTTACCTTGAGGGGTTGAGAAAGATGGAGATGATCAGCGTGATAAGTGTTGTTGTAGGCAACATGTTGATCTTCTTGAGAGTTGATCAAGAAAGGGAGGTAAGAGGAGAGCGATGAAATGGACGAAGAAGAAGATGAAGAATTAGAAGGGACTTGATGATGATGATGATGATGATGATGATGAAGCGAGGAAGAGGATCCAAGAGGATAGAAAAAGGGTTGTTCGTGATGGTTTTGATCTTCGTTAAGATCTATCGAGTAATGAAAATTTGAATCCATTGATGAGATAAACAAATGAAGACACAAAGAGAGAGAGAAAGAAAGCTAAGATGAGAGATTGAGAGAGATCATAGACGGCAAAAAGAGTCCAAGCTATACTATGTTTGATCCTTTTTAAAGGCAATGAGATGAGACACGAGCCAAACACACATGGTCTCTATTATATTCATATATAAAATATATCAGTTTAATAAATGGTTTACGTGAGTCTAGAGTTAGGGTACTTATGTCTCTGTATACATCAACTTGTACAGTGAATTTTAGAAGACATGGATAAAATACTGTTTTAAAATCCTACTTTCGGACAAGTCCGGATGTCATACCAATGATTTTAATTTTTTTAATGTCCTTTTTATATGTTTTTTTCTAATTTAGAAAAAAAAGCTCTAAACTTCTAGTTTTCTCAAATGACCATAAAGTATTATGAGATTCGAATCCATAATTTTATTTGCATATGCTATAACGGACATGCGATCCAGTAATCCTTGATGAGCTAGTAAAGAAAGCTTGTTGTTTTTTTCTTGGATTGATTTAAGAAAATGGATACAAATAAATAACTGAAATGATCAGTAATAGTAAATGGTCAATATTTACATTAAGAAAGTTGAAAATATATGTATATGTATATATATAATTAATTAATTTAGAGGTTCACGTGAGTCCATGGCACCCATACAAACCAAACACATGAGACAAACTGTGTGTATGTGGAATGGTACTGGACGGCCCCATTCAAAACAAACCCTATCTGTAATTTCCTTACCCCACTAGAGAGACACAGAAAATTAAAAATAAAACCCTAATTTATATAAATATTGGAGAGTGAGAGCCACACAAATCATGATAATAATTGAAACAAATAAGATCCTTTTACTTGTTGTCTTTTCAAATCTAGGGTTTCCTAGATCTCATCAAGGCTCTATTATAGAAAAAGAAAAAAAAAAAAGTCAAAATTTGGATTTCTCATGTTCTTTTCATATGTATATATACCGTTAAACTAAAAATCTACTGTATTCATGAAGAATCACTAAAAAGGTTAGATTTTCAGCTCTATGAATTTTTACTAGATTTTATTAAATCGTATCAGTCAAAACAAATTTAGAATAAATATTGATTGATAAATTTTAGAAAGTATATTACATTCTCTTATTTTCTCAACCAAAAAAAAACAAACTTCTCTTATTTAAAATGAATATCTAACTAGCGTCTGTAAATATGTCTATTGACAAATAAAAAATTAAAAAAAAAAAATGAGAAACAAAAAAGAGTCAATTAGCATTACGTGAAAAAACGTCAAAAATAAATAAATAAATAGAAATGACAAATAGTTAGTGTTTATCTTTCAGATAAGTCAGTGGATCTTCTTAAAATTCCCCTACGAGTAGTGTTAGTTAGTACCTAAAATTATAGACTTTGTTGTGATAAGCCATCAATCATATAACATGGATTGTTAAAAGTTCAAATAAGTCCAACACTGATTCGTTGGTTTATTTCCTGATAATCAAAGTTTACTCAATTGGCATAACAAATTCAAGATCTCTTGAAAACGTAGTATATATGCTATATGTAACTCGTGATCCTTTCAACTGCATGTGATCCATCAATAATCCTCCCAGAGGATAGAGAACGAAATGATCCATGATTGAGAGATAGGAAGCGAGGCAGAGGGAGAAGAGATCAGAGATCTAGAGAGAGGAGATGAATAGAGAGAAGAGATAGGTTTAGAATGGTAAAGGAAGAAAACATCCCCACCTTAGTATTGCCAAACTTATTCAATTCCTTCTCATCAGATTATACAGATCATTGAGGACCCCCACACACAAAGAGACAATCCATCTTTATTTTTCAAAATTTAAAATTGGCCCATCAATTTGTAACAATTCTTAAGCTAACTAAATGATCTAAGGAAAAAATAATAATTGATATTAATTTTCTGCTATATTTAGTAGCTTTTTATATGGGATCAGATTATGATCTATATATAACTCCCAATTTTCTAACACATACTATAGGATTTGGTCAATGCATCTTATGATATCACTATTGTTAGAAACGTTTTTTCAATATCACAGTGTACAAAGTCGAATAAGATGTTATGCACTGAGAGAAATGATTTACGCTTTATAGATTATCTACTCCCTCGATCGAACTGAAAGAGACCATATATATAGACGATAGAAACTTCATAGACAACAAAGATAACAATTGGTTTGTGACCAAAACATATGTGTTTTCCATTAGTTACACCTTGTTTAAACTACAACAATCCAAAACAAGCAAAACATTGTATATTAGTGTGCACAAAAGAGCACAATAATGAAAATTGTATGGATGTGAGGATAAATCTCTTCTTTTTTTGATAAACGAGGATAAATCTCATATGTCTCATGTATATTAAGGGCCAAAAAAATCTACACAGACGGGATAAAATCAAATGAAGAAAAGTGATTGTTGAAATTTGAGTTTCCCTTTACTGTACTATCACATGCCAAAAAAGTCATTTGTTTTCTTTTGAGTAATAATAAAATTAGTAAATAATATTACTATTGGTGTCGGGATAAAAATGAAATATTACTATTGGTTACTTTAACGGTAAGTATCTAGATGGGGAAAAAAAAAACTGTACACAAATGAATTGTACTCTTCATTTTTTACATGACTTTGCAGTTGCATCACTTCTCAATCTTGGGTTTGCTTTTCAGGCTCAAAAAAGTTTTTGCCAACTTTTTCATTTCTTACCAAATCGGGTCAGTCCATTAATCAAAACACGTTATAGGAATTTTAACGCATAAAACAAAAAACAAAAACAAAAAACCAGAAGAAAACATGGAAATTGATGATCACGAATGTATATGCAATCTGTTACCGTTAATGCATTAAAACGTAATGAAAAAACATGGAAATTATTTAACAGTACGTGACGTCAATAATAGTACTGTATTACTTTTGAAAAGGTTTAAATGTCTTTAACAAAAAAAAGAAAGGGTTTCAAAGTAAAGTAGCACTATAAAATTTAATCCCATTCTACGATTATCGTTGTCTTAATTATCATTAGCTCTATTACCATTATCATTAAAGGTTGAAAAAAGAAAAGAAAAGAGAACACTGCAAATCAGAGGTAGTTTGACCACTGTTCTTTCTCGTCGATTATATTATAATATTTGACTAAGCTTTCTTTTGTTCTGTGTTCTTGAAAAGCGAGCTGAGCAGAGCCGTTGGATCATGGAAACGGAGATCGATGAGCGAAGAGATAGATAAATAGAGGGAAGAGAGAGATTGGTAGGCTAGCTCTCTGAGCTCTTAAGGGTTTTGTTCTTTCAGGTTCTCAAAAAAGACAGCATGCGATCTATCAATCTCCTTCAATGTTTTAACACATGTACCTCTTTTGAATTATCATCAAAACCGAGTCTAATTTTAAATATTTTCAGTCTCTCTCATATGTAAAATGCAGTGAGCCATCACATGTGCATAGTCATGCGTCTTCAACTATACGTTATATAAGCCAGAAAAAAAAATTCAATATTACATCTTGTTCTTATATAAAACCAAAGGATCACAAGAATCTTATATTAATTTCCAAAATTTCAAGCCTGAATTTCAAAGTCGTGAACGTTAAGATGTCTCTAACAAAATTACATCAATCCTAAACCTATATTATTATGACCACTAAAATATCATGCATCACTTAAATAGTTTAACTAGAAATGATCTAAATTGTCTTAGATACTTATATTCTTTTGTCAGGAAGTTAGTTGTTTCTTCCATATATGAGAAGGAATATAAGGTAATAATGGATATGATTATTATTTGTGTAAAACAGTCTTCAGTTATTCCATTATTAAATTTTTGGAGTTTGATCGACACAGATCTGTAGAAAGTTCTTCCTTAAAACTAACAAAAATTTGCAGCACAAAGTTAAACATTAACTCCCTTAATTAACCCATGTTTGATTCAAACGATCAGAGACATCATGGTATTCGACTTATTTATGGATCAAGTCATTTGGGGTTTGTTGTAGAGTTGTGGTAGTACCCTTTCTTTCTGAAGGGCTAGCAAGCGGAGTCTCCAAACAATTTTTTAATTAAGGGTGTTCACTAAAAATCGATTTCTTTTGAATTTTTTTGATATATTTTCTTTGTCACCGATTATTTTTTTCGACCTTTTAAAAAAAAAAATCAAGCTCCAAATTCGTTAAAGAGATATTATAAAATATGGAATTGTAAAAAATAGACGACGCACAATTTTACATTATTTTAAAAAACTTCCATACTTGGATAAAACGTTATATATTACTGTTACACCATAATATATGCATGTCGTTTTATATATTGTTTAATCGATTTGTGAGTATCAGATTTGGCATCCAAATCCTACAACCAAAACTTTGGGTAGCCTTGCGAAAACCATACACAAAGTGTTCTCCACATAAAAAATCGATCTAAACTAATCTCCACCTCTACTTCTTCTATATATAATCATAGATTTTATTGAAGACATTAAAGAAAGCTAGATATGAACAAGATATTTTACATTAATATATCTTGATATAAAAAGAAGAAGCTAGATATCAAAATAGACAAAGAAAACTTATTAATTATATATTTAATAAGATTACAAAAACAGGGACTGAAAAAAAGAAGAGAGACAGTGGACGGCCGCCATATAGGCATATAAGGTTCACATACAATGATGAATTGCCGAGAGAGTTTTTGTTCCTTCCTTCATATAGATCCCCGATTTTGTAATATGGACAGATAATAAGTTATAACTTAGAAATATTCATATTTAAATAGAAATATCCAAACGAAGTGACCAAGAAGATCACACATGCCAAGTTGTGTAAATAAAGAGAGATTTGAGTATTATTATTTATCTGAATCAGAAGCAATGGGCAATATGGAGCATACGAATCTAACTCTTCTAACAAATTGTATTGTCTCTTTTCCCGAATAAACATTGATCTTATATTTGGAAAGTGGTCACACGCTTCTCCTTACCGACAATCATCAACCCGGCTACTCGAACTTAAACCAAACCGGGCAGGTAAAGTAAAGATTAACCTAGATATCATATATAACCATGCTTGTTCTTGTTAGGTTTACAAAAATTAAAAAAGACTACTACCTAAAAAAAATTACAACTAAGATTTATTTATTTCAATAAATATCACAAACTTTAGGCTTTTGGACACTTTGGTTTTTTAGAACAGTACTATCATTTTGCACACACACACCAAAAAAAAAGAAAAAAAAAGAATAGTACTATCATATATAAATATTCCTAAAAGGTTACTAAACATAACTAAATCTCTTGTTTTTTCTAATTGTGTTGTTCTGGAACTAAAACTTGTTTTGTGGTATTTTGTGTGTTGTTGATATGTGATGTTGGTTTTGAATATTGATCATAACCAGATAAGCTACGTCAATGTTTTGATATATGTTGACCAATGAATCACTCAACGGTTAAAAGCTGACCACCTTATCTAAAAGGATTAGTAACTAACAGAAGTTCGAGTCGGTTTCATTAGGTGTACATCAGGTAAGCCCTAATTAATTGCACCCACTGAAACATATTAAAGGGAAAATGGTCAATTAGGACAGATTAGAAGTCATAACACATATGGATCACAATAAAAATCAAAACTATATATGCATAGATACATACATATAAGATGTAACGAAAGATTGAGATCCAAAAGAATAAACGATAGAGAGATGGGCTACGTATGCGGCTTATGGATCACAATCTCCAAGAAATTAAACACTTTTGGAAGCAACAAGACAGAGATACGTATATATATATTGTGTGTATGATGAATTATGTCAATTTTGAGTGTCAGTACAAATGGAGTTATGTCCAACATTTTGGTACTTTTCATGACTTGTCTTTTTTTGGTTTCTTCCCAATAAAATTTCCCCAAAGGGACCATTGATCACCTCTCTCTCTCATCTCTCTCTAATCTTCATCGCCGTATCCTCTGTCTTGTGACAGATTGATTTGTGTGATGTGAAACTCTCTCTCCCTCTCTTTGCATCGAATCATTCGTTTATTATCACAGTTTATAAATGACTTCATTCTAGTAATTTATACTTCATTCTATTTCGATCAAATCATATGTGCGTGGCGTAGAGAAAAAAAAATCGACATATGTGATATACTAGTAATTTATAAATGGTCACGGTAATTTGGGATGAGTTATAATCTAATGGAGTAGATTTTGGTAACATTTTTAACTTCGGTGGTTTAATGTTATATATACCCTGATAATGTGACCAACCAATTTATGCAGTAAAAGAAAACATGTAGTAAAAATAGGCGGTAGGAAAAGGGTAGAATTTGGAATGGTTTAGAAAAAGTATTAACTATCGATGGTATACAAAAATTGTGTTTGAAAATGGTTTTGAAAAGCTGACGTTTATAAAGAAAAAAAAAACTTAAACAACTGAAACGGTATAAAAAGTTTTACAAACAATCAGTAAGATTATACTGGATATGATAGTATCTGTAAATGCTCTACTACATTGAGATCACAATAAAAATTTGGTATAAACATAAATAAAGTTATCGAGAAAGATATATATATTTTAAAATTTTTATTCTGGACTACATTTTCACAAATTTTGCGAGCTCATAACAATCATTAAGCCTAGGCCGAAAGAAAATACAAAGTTTTCAGGCTCAGAAGTCCAAAATAGAATTTGAAGCCCGATAGTTCTGAACTTGTAAGCCCAATCATAGTGGTCCAAGAAAACAAGGATCACAATACAAGTTCGCATTGCAAACAAAAATTAGAAGAATAATCTATTAATCTTGTTACACTATTCTAGACGTAGATGAGTTTAACACTTCAATGCATTTACTCGATATCTAACTCTGCATATGTAGTCGTAATTTGGAATCAGCCTTATATATATTTTTAATATTAAAACTGGTTAACCAAACAGATTTTAAATTCTTATGTCTTAATATTAAAACTCCTTCAACAAGCTCATGTGGACCCAATATTAAAAAATTAGTTATTCACAAAATCATTGGATAAGATTAGTTTATCCACCATGATTATCCAAGAAAAAAACGTTACGTTCAAAGTTCGATTGATTTATTACGAAAGGAAATTAAAGAGATGTGTCGTATATTCTTATCCTTGATACAGAGCAATAAGATGATAAAGATATACGTGGATTTTAATAATAACACACGACCAACTAATATAGACTCACTCATTCACATCATATCGACACTAACAACGACAACGCGTTGTTTTCGTCCGTCATCAATCGCGTTCATTCGATCTTTATATTATAAAAAAAATTGTAAGTTGAAAATATGATCGCTGCAAAATTATATTTTCCATGGCCATTGACTCCTCCGTGTGAACTTAATTTCATTTTCCATTGCTTGCAATATTTATTAGAATTAGAAATTTCGATTCTAATATAACCCAGGGAATGATATTCATGTGACTTACTTTAACCCAAAAGAAAGTTAAAATCGAATATCCGTCTATATAGTTTATGGGAGTAAGTGTACATGTTGATTTAGGTGTTTAGTTTTTGTTAGATGACAAAAAAGGTAATGAGTTTGATTTATTCTTACTATTATATGTGGCCGTGAAACTTTTCCTAATGGTACATATGGACTTGGAAGTTGAAAATGATAACAAAGTAGTATACATATATTCTTTCTGTTTCATATTGTGTTAATGTGCTAGCCAATGACAAAACAGAAAATTTGATGAATTTTTTTACTAAGTGTAAGAAAAATTGAACGACCCTTATAATAAAGCCAATAAAATATAAAATATATTATCGTATTAATTCCAGAATTTGTTTGGGGTATGAATATAATTAATAAGGTTTTATTACGGAATGAAGTGCACTAGTTTCACATTGATCCATTTAGTAATGGATTCTGGTCCATTTAATGTGGAGCATTATTCGACGGTACAGTAATGTTTACATAGTCGGTTCCAAACTTCAAGCCCAGAATATAATCTGTTACTCATTATATATTGGTTGTGATTTCATCGTGTTTGGTCGAGTTTGTATTTATTTATAGGTAGTTTAGAAAATGTGAAGAGTTTTTTTCTAACTATTTTTTCCTAACCAGCTAGATTACACTTCTACAACTAGGGATCATAAAAGAAAAAAAAAACTTACCCAAACGGCCAAACCAAACCAACCAAAAAAATATACATAAATAAAAACATTATTTGTTTTTTTTTCCAACTACACATTAATTAAAGAAAACCTTGATTTATGTATAAAATATAAACTGATTAGTTTAGTTTAGCTAAAACACAAGCCAAAACTGACCCAATACCTATTTCAGTGTAGACAGAATAAATCAAAATATATATTTATAGGAAGGGTTTCAACTCTAAGCAATTTGACAGGTCCGAAGTCTTCACCTAATCAGATTTAATATCGGATTCCGACTAATTAACTAGACAAAATCATTTGACTGCAACCACTTAATCATCAACTTATAAACTTAAAAAAAAAAAAAAAAAAAAAA
>Ga0041059_1001796_pt1 | contig 16713 bp, 10 predicted proteins | sample AraColnosormetaG_FD_56232 | JGI IMG/M metagenome (GOLD analysis project Ga0041059, IMG submission 56232) | Arabidopsis roots microbial communities from North Carolina, USA - Col MF nosort | ecosystem: Host-associated > Plants > Roots > Unclassified | place: USA: North Carolina | collected...
TGAAATTCATACAAACATATTCTTAAAAGCAATATCAGAAAACAAATCTAAAGCTTAAAAAATTGACTTTAACTCCATAATTGAATAACACCACATTAATCAAGAAATACATTATCTAAACAAATAATGATAACAATAATTAGAAAACAATTATTACGTCTTTGATCTTTGTGGTGTCTGTTTTTTTTCTATTCATAACCTTCACACAAATCTTAGCTACAATAATAAGGAAATGGAAAAAATAATTATAATACTTTTTTCGTTTTATTACAATCCTTTTTTCACATTTATCACACAAATTAAGATAACAATTTAATTGTTCTGTCATACTTCTACAACAAAAGGGTGACTGTTAAAAGGAAAAGAAAAAGGTTGACTATCTATTAACAAATTATATAGTTTACATTTGTTGATTTTAACTTTTAAGTAGGAGTAAATTATATATTTCAACTACAAAAGATACATTGAAATTGTAAGACAATAGTGTCTTCTTCTTTTTGGGTCAAGAACAATGGTATCTTTTAAAAAGCCAAAAATAGTACAAAACAACACTTGTTAGTTAAGACCCAAAACATTTTTAACACACCAAAATTTTTCCTTAGTTACCACTCATATCAACATTTAACATTTTTACAAAACAAGCACTATACTAAAATTACAGATTTTGTTTTCTTTTTAACAACTTTTCATTTATTTACAGATGAATTTGTAACCTTTTTTATAAACAATATTTTCGAGAAACCTTCTCGAGTTCACACTTCCTTCTTCTCGGTTAGATACCTCGCCGGCAAATAAAGTATTCCGATCTAAACACCTCCCGACAAAGCAGGTAAACAGCTTCCAGCCCCACCAATCACCGCCGTACCACAAACCTCTCCACCGTCAACAGCCGGCGGCAACGACGCTGCTGACGTCAAGACACTTGGCAAATTCAGAATTAATCTTCTCTTAAATATCTCTCCGATGGCAAATATGAAATCAACCGTCGGAGACGGAGAAGCAACAAACTCGCTGCAAAACTTCATATGAATCGCCAAAGCCTCGTCGACGCCAATTCGTCTCTGTTTTTTTCCACAACGGAAAATCTCGTACTTAACTGCCTCAGAGCAGAGACCACAAATAAATTTCCCGGCGTATAGACACCGTACGCTCTCTATATAACCCGCCGTGTATTCCTCCTTCATACCGCAACATTCGCATCTTGCAAATCCTACCTCCGACGGCTTTGATTCAGCGATCGCCATTAAATTCACAGTCATATCTGTGTTATTACATAAACATCAAAATTAGCCATTTAAAAAACAGAGACGAATCTGATTCGTAGTTAAAACACTAACCTTTTGCTGCGAATCTGTTGTGTAACGTATGTATATTTATGTACACGTAAATATTTATGTAAAGGTTTTGCTAGCTATCTCTCTTTCTCCCACTCTGCAACTTGTACTTCGCCGTAAAAGAGCTCGAAAAACAAAATCATTTTCTAAGAAGAACTTCAAACCAAGCAAGACTCAGAATTCATCATTTCAGCGATGTTCTTTTTGTCTTTTTTTTTGCTTCAACTTTTGATCAAATCAAAGTGCAAGCTTTGTTTTTTTTTTGGAAATTTAGTGCAAGCTTTGTTAGACAAGAGAGCTTTTTGATCGAGTGGAGAGATTTCTTGATTTGGAGAGACAGATATCAAGAAAGAGAATCGTCGGAATTTAAAGGAATTTTTGTTGAAGAGACTCTTCAACAAATCCTTTGTGTCGTCCGTAAATAAAACATTTTTTTTTGGGTCGACCGTAAAAATAAAACATGACCACGACCAATTAATTAAGGAGAAAATAAGACAGTGTTGGTTTGTTAGTTAATACTCCACGTCTGCATATGTTTAGACCAATTAATCGCTGCCATTATTTGGAAATTACCAGTCATGCCAGTAATAGTTTGTCATCGCCAGCTAAGCTGTTGTTTGATTAGCAGCCATGTTAATCTGCAAACTTTAGTTTAACATGTTTAGAATTTTTGACTGCAAACATAATAATACTATATCACGTCTACAAAAACAGATAGATATTACATGTACAAAATCTTACGCACCATAGATTTTAGAGCTGACATTTTTATCCTAATTGAACCAAAATAAAATCTAATTGTATACTATTAAACTGAAAAAGAAGCGAAATTGAACTTAAAAACGGATAGAAAATTTAATTGAACAAGTTTTTTTTTCAAACTGAACAATTCGAAATAACTGATTTTTTTTGTCTGAACCTGAAGACACATCACAAATGGACAGGCTGTGTATCTAGACACCAAGTCACTAATTATCGAGAAGTTTGGAAAATTAACAAATGGGAAATAGACACGTGTACGAATAGTTAAAGTGTGCAAGAAACATGGGATTGAATCAGTGAAGTTTCTAAATTTGTACCAACAAGAATTGCTTGCCCCCTTGTAGAAGATAACCACTAAAGAAGGTTCGTATTATATTACCATTCAATAAGTTTATCTTATTTTTATGATCATGTGTTTGGCTAGTTTGGGAAGAGAAGGAAAGGAAGGCTTACGCTATAGTTTGGTTTATAACAAGCAAACCAATTAGTTGATCCTGATTCCCTAACTTGTGACTATTAACTCAAAGTCAAATAAAAAATCAAATTGCATTTAGATGGGTTTATGAAGGAACTAGTACAACAAAAGTCACAAAATACAAACATTTATATCAACAATGGAGTAATGAAATTTGGTAACAAACAAACAACACACAACAAATATGCTTACAAGTACAAAAGAGTGAGAGACTATTCACCAGAAGCCTGGAAAACAATCTCAACACTGCCACCACATGAAAATGGAATGAATTCAAAGAATGATATAAATGGTTAATTCTAATGTGGGCAAACCGAAAAGGAAAGTTTTATGGGGTTTTCAATCTTCTTCTTTCACTGAGACCGTCTCAAATGTGGGGCTGTGGTATATCCTTCGAAGAAATCCAACACTGCGGTTTCAAGATTTTCAACAGAGTATTTCAAGTAGTTTTCGGGATGTCTTCCGCTCTCTATATGTCCCCTGAATCTTCCAAGAAAGGATCTATAAGCCGGGATAAGATGCTCCGATAGAGATATCCTGAGTTCTTCTCTAAGCTGAGTATCCGGAACCGACCATGTCGATTGAATCCTGTGAACCTCTTCAAACATTGTATTGAAAGCTTTAAACCTCTCTCTTAAAGCACTCTTCGATACACCGGAAGAGAAGCTTCCGCTCACATGTAATCCTTCATCTCTCAAGCTATTCAACACCCTGACCCATGTAGCTCTCTGATACTTGGTAGCTGCTTGTCTAAATATCCCGGTAAGCTTCCTTAAATACTTGTCTCCTATCAACTCCATTAGCTCCGGAGAGCTTTTGACCTTCTGAACTATGTAATGGACATTGTTCATGACGAAGATGTGAGATAAAGGTTCGTCCCTGTAATGCAAAGACTTCTCTTCTAGATTGAATTGTAGCATCACCATTGTCCATATCATATGCAAAGCTAACGGAGATATTCCTTCAAGCTCAGAGATATCCATATCCGGATCGTTTCGATCATTGGTACATTTCAAACCCCGACATGGTTTCGTCATGACGAGATCAATCAACGTTTCCCTATAGTCAGAGATCAAGTTGAGGTAATTCATCACATACCTTGTCAATGGATGTATAGTTCCTCCAGGGACAGGAACAACCGAAGGTTCGCGAAACACCGCATTCTCAAACTCGGTAAGTATCCCTCTTGCTGCTTCAGCTAATCTTGATTGAATCTCTGTAGCTTGAACAAGAATCGACTCCGATGAACTCGAATCGAAAATCTCTTCCATATCAGGTAACAAATCTGTTATAGCATCATGTAAATCAAGAATCTTGAATAGTTTCTCAGGTGATCTTCTACTAATGCTTATAGCTTCAGGGAAATTAAAAAGCTGCAAAGCAGAGGTTTTAACAATCTCCATGAAACAAGTCTCTTCCATGGTTCCTTCAAATATCTGCTCACAGAGTCTCTTCTCGCTAGCGAAAACAACTCTAACGCAAACCTTCGCAGCACGGATCCATCTTCTGATCTTCACTTCTACAGCTTCCCAGTCAAGTCTCTGCACATCACCAATCCCTAGTTTCACAATCCCTAGCTGCTTAAAAATCATTTCCATGGCGGATTTTCTCACGTTTCCGTATACCTGAACACATTCACGAGAGTAACCAGCTCCGATCATCCTCTGAGCTATCGATCTCAGATCAGAAACAGCTTCCGGTGTTACAAGATCGATCTCTCGTATACTGCTTGTGGATTTGCTATTGCTTCTCCTACTCCTCGATAACCGTCTCGAACCGGAATCTGAACCGGAACCATCTGGTAAAACCAGATCCACTTGTTGTTGCTCTTCTTCTTCGTTACCGTCATCGCAAGTGTCATCTTCAAGCTCCGTACGAGAAGAAGAAGCGAAAGAGGAAGAAGATAACGATGAATCGAGAAGAAGAGAATCAGGTTCGAAAGTAGAAGTCTGAGAGATTAAGATATTTCTTAGCTCGTCCTCGAGTCTAGCCATGGCGATTTGAATCGTTGCTTTGACTTCATCGGAGATTGAGATTGAAGAGATGTGTCTTTGAACTTCATCTACAGCTTTCAAGTACCGATCTACTTCTTCTCGATCACCACCGCTTTGGAAAATCAGATTCTCTTTAGCTTCTTCAGATGTTGTTGAATCCCACCGGAGTATTATCTTCTCCGCTGTCTCTAAATCGGAATCAACGCCACGAGTCTCCGGTGTTGCCATAATCAGAATCTGAAACTGGAAAGTGTTTTGACTTCACAGATCGATTTAGGTGTTTTCTTTTTGTTTGTTCCTTTGAAATGAGATTTAGGTGAAGATTATACTGAGAGAACTCTGAAGTCTGCTTTGCCAATTTTTTAATGAAGAAATCAAAATTCGCCTTCTTTTTTTTTCGGGGAAAAGAGTCAATAGACTATTCAACGCTCAGCTCGTGGGGTGTGTTTTTTTGTTTTGTTAAAAAAAAACTATACAAATATTTGGATTCTCGCCGACGGCGTGAAGTTACCGGAAAACATAGATTACCTTAAAAGTTCTATTACTACTTTCACCTTGGAGGTAGATTTTTCGTTTTCAGTCACATGAATTTGGCAAGAAAAAAAGAAGAAGAAAAACTAACTACTTTAACCATAAACCTATAATATATTTTTTCACACTAAACTATAAATATATAATACCTATTTTACCTTTTATACATAAGTAACAACATCATCACAACTACCACTTTCACTATCATCACCACCACCGTTGTGACCATCATGTTATTACCATCCCTCCATCATCACTACCACTGTCATCAACGCCACACAAAAAAAAAAAACTCATGAAAATTATTGATAATAATCCATAAAAAGAATTTATACTTTTAATATCTAAATTTTACTCAAATCAAATTACCAATTTTCTTCAATGCGGATATACTAACATCATGTTATAGCCTCCATGCAGAGTTTAAGATGAACATTTTTGGACTGCAAGCCCATATATTTTGTTTAGCCGACTTTTTAAAGAATAAATTGAAAAACACGAAAGATTGACGTTGAGATTCGAATCGAGATGCATGATTACTTAAAACCAGCTAAGTTTCATAAAAACTAGACCGATTAATATCCTCTGAAAACCGCAACCAAATACTTGTTCGCTTGTTCTCATGGACGACACTACCTCCATGGTAAAACCTTAATAGAGTCTTGATGTAATAATTATTAGCAACAACCATCATAACTAAGACTATCTACATTGGTTACATGATGAATCAAATCTATAAGAATGACATTTGTGAGTATTTCGTTTCATTTTTTAAAGTGTAATTATCACTATCACTAATTTTGGTTTGGATAAATGATAGATCATAAATCTACTATTCTAAGTAAAATCTAAAATGGATTATTGGTATATGTAGATTTTAAATATTTTATTGGTTTATTGATTCTTAAATTCCATCCAAACTTCATTATTGTTGGTTCAAGCTTTTTTATATATTTTTATTCATATATTTTGTTATTATTGATATTCTAATTTTTTTTAAACCTATTGTTGTTACAATTCTCTGTATTTTGGCTCTCTAGTTATAATTGATATAAAATAACTTTAAATACTTAAAAATACAAATCTAGAATAAGAATGGAGAAATAAATGTTATTTATATCAATGAGAGAAGAGAAGAATGCACAAATAAAGAACATTGATATGTTCTTTTATCCACGTGAGAAAAAAAGAATTCATTTTGGAGTTAAAACATTTCCATCAATACATGATTTACTTTGAAAATAAAATGTTAGGAAATGGTTGATAAAATTCCATATAAACTCACTAGAAATCATCGGTAATAATATATAAGAAAAAATTATAAATTGTACACAATCAACTTACCAATAAGTACCATACTGTGAATTTGTGAAGATATTTGATCCTTTACAAGAATCTTGCTGACGTACAAAACGAACGATTAAATATAAGAGATAAACCAAACAATAAATTATATAAGAGGATAATTTTTATAATATTTAAATAATCTCTCCTATGCAGTTTCAGCTTAATCGCGTTGTAATCTCAGCTTAACTAGTATCTTACACTTGAAGATCAACAAAGACAAACCTGCAAGATGGAAATAATCCCTTGTTAAAGTGATGAACATATCAATATCCGCAACAACATCACCTTGAAGCACATTGCATATCGAGCTACAAACAAGAGTTTGGTCTAGGTGAGGATTTTCATCATCCAGATGAATCTTTAAAAAGAGGTTCTTTATACTCGACTTGATTTTCCGATTAAACAAACACTTCACAAAATCAATGAATTCCTTGATACTATCATGTTATTGTATAGCATAATCAAGGTTAAAACGCCGAAAAAGAACAAACACATTCTTTCACTTTCTGGAGAATACTGTCGTTGAAACAGTTTTTTTGTGGAAAGAAAAGATAAAATGTATGCAAAAACATCGTCTTGTAAAAAAAATCTTTTAAAATTTAAAATTTTCTAAATCGTACATAATCAACTTACAAACTTGTGAAAAAATTTGGTAATATATAACTTGTTTGTGAATATATTTGATCAAATACTCTAAAAAGTACTAATAAGTTTAAAAAAATCTTGCCGACAAACAAAACGAACAAACATAAGGGATAAAACAAACAATGAATTATGTAAGAAGATAATGTTTTTTAGTGCAGTTTCAGTCAATCAAAGAAAATCAAAATTTCTAAGTATATATTAGTTTGGGCTGGGCCGTCAACAATTGGTCAGTCACTGAAACGAATTTGTTCGGGCCTTGGGCTTGATCCGTCAACAACATCAAGGTTCAGAACAAATGATTGGTCAGTCACTAAAACGAATATCACAGCTGCCGTGAGATTAGTATACAGTCTATCTCTCTCTCGAAGAAATCGTCACACTCCTATAAATGGTCACTTGTTTCGTACGGCCTTTCTTTACTCCTTTAGAGAGAGCGTGCCATTTTTATTTTTCTCTTTCTTCTCTCATTTTTNTTTTCTTTTCTTTTTTTTCACCTTTTTTTTTTCCTTTTTTTTTCTTTCTTCTTCTTCTTACTTGATTTTGAACCCTAGCTTAAGGGGAATTTTCTCGGGAAACAAAAGAGATATTTTTATCGCAGTGAGAAAGAAACACAAAAAATGCAGAATCAAAGGCTTATTAAGCAGCAACAACAACAACAACAACAGCAACATCAACAAGCTATGATTCAACAAGCTATGATGCAACAACATCCTTCTCTTTATCATCCTGGTGTTATGGCTCCTCCTCAGGTTTTTTTTTTCTTTCTTGATCTAATCTCTTTTCATTTTCTATGTAACCTCCTTTGATTCCAAATTAGGGCTTGTTCTGTAATTCCGATTGTGGGTTTTAATTCACTGAGCTCTGTTACCTAATCTTATGAATCTCTCTCTGTCTCTTTCTCTGGCTAATTATTATGTAAAGTTTTGAGCTTTTGATTGTGGGCTTGTGTTTTTTTGTTAGTAATTCGGTTTCTCTGCTGATTTTGTGTTTAATTTTGGTGGTAATGGTAGATGTTCGTGTAGAAAAGGAGTGGTTTTGGTACTTGTTTCTGCAATCATCTCTTAATGTTTTGTTTATGGTTTTGCATTTTTGTTGCAGATGGAGCCTTTACCAAGTGGAAACCTTCCTCCTGGTTTTGATCCAACTACTTGCCGTAGTGTGTGAGTTTTTTATTTCAATTGGTTTTTCTTTCTTTCTTTCGCCTTTGGTATAATGCAGAGTTTCAATTTGTAATTGTTCTTTTATGTTTTGCAGGTATGCTGGAAACATTCATACGCAGGTCACAGAGATTCTTCTTCAAGAGATTTTTGCAAGTACTGGTCCTATTGAAAGCTGTAAACTCATCAGAAAGGATAAGGTAGAGTTTTGGAACCCGCCCTTCTGTTTTTTATTCGAATGAAGCTTTTCGGTAGTGTTCTTTGAAAGCTAACTTCTAGACATGAATGTTTTACACTTTTGCAGTCATCATATGGATTTGTTCACTACTTTGATCGAAGATGTGCTAGTATGGCTATAATGACTCTTAACGGAAGGCATATGTAAGAATCTAACATTGATACTTCATGCTTTGATTAGTCAATTTATTCATGTGTTCTCTTAGATTATAATATTGGATTTCACAGATTTGGACAGCCTATGAAAGTTAATTGGGCGTATGCAACTGGTCAAAGGGAAGATACATCAAGTAAGTTCTTATGAGCACGGATTGATTGTCAAGGACTTTCTTTTTGTTCTTTGAGTGAGGCATGGTACTGAATGGTTTTGGTTTCATGAAATGCAGGTCATTTCAACATTTTTGTTGGAGATCTTAGTCCAGAGGTTACTGATGCAGCATTGTTTGATAGCTTTTCTGCTTTTAACAGCTGCTCGTAAGTTCTTGTGCTTGGTCTTCTGATTTTAGTTACTAGCTGGTTACAAAAATGAAAATCTTGTTACACAACTACGGTGTACGCATATATCACTATGTGTTACAAGATTTTCTTTAATGATTAAGCTTATTTGTTTAAACAGTCTATCAGAATCTTTGATTTAATATCTATAGTTCTTATTATAGGGACGCAAGAGTAATGTGGGACCAGAAAACTGGACGCTCAAGAGGCTTTGGTTTTGTTTCCTTCCGTAATCAGCAGGTTTTATATCCTTTTAATCATGAGTGACTTTTTTTTTAGCTCCATTCATTGTTTACATTGATTTTTAAATGTTTCTGTAATTTGCAGGATGCTCAAACTGCCATAAATGAGATGAATGGTAAGAATTATCATATACCAGCTTGTGGTTTAGAGCTTTAAGGTTCCTTATTGTGAACTTTGGTTTCTACATACTGATATTGTATGATGCACTTAGCTCTGTAATATTTGTTGTATCTAGAAAGGTGAAATTTGGTCAGGAATTGTGTTCTTGGAGCTTATTGGTTGGTGAACAACTGTTGAAGTTACATGTTGCTTGTGCCGATTATGATTTATCTCTATAATTGAGCTATTTATCTCAATTCCTAGCACTTGGTTTCCCATTACTAGAACCTTGGCTTGTTTTGTGTATTCTCAGGTAAATGGGTAAGTAGCAGACAGATCAGATGCAACTGGGCGACAAAAGGTGCTACTTTTGGCGAGGACAAACATAGCTCTGATGGAAAAAGTGTTGTAGAACTTACTAACGGATCTTCAGGTTTTCTTTTGTTTACTGTGCAACTTCTAAAATTTTTATTTTCTTCCTCAAAGCAGATTTTCATGGAGATTACATTGATATAATACTTGATTTTGCAGAGGATGGTAGAGAGCTGTCAAATGAAGATGCCCCTGAAAACAATCCTCAATTTACAACTGTCTATGTAGGAAATCTCTCTCCAGAAGTAAGTTGTCAACTTAACGAATTGTTCTTTATAAACACTGCAACAGCTCCTGGGGTTTTTCTTTTTGGCGCCTCGTGACAGTTGTCAATCTTGCAGGTAACTCAGCTTGATCTACACCGTCTATTCTATACCCTTGGTGCTGGAGTGATCGAAGAGGTCCGTGTCCAGCGAGACAAAGGGTTTGGTTTTGTGAGATATAACACTCATGACGAGGCTGCTCTTGCTATTCAGATGGGCAACGCTCAGCCTTTCCTCTTTAGCAGACAGATAAGGGTATTTGCTTCAGTTAATGTTACATAGATCTATCTGTTGTTGCATCTACGTAGACAACCAAAGTCTGCTTGTAATTGGTTTTTACCAGTATTCCCCTAAACCCATTTCCTTGTTTCTGTGATTTATTGCAGTGTTCCTGGGGAAACAAACCAACTCCATCAGGCACAGCCTCAAACCCACTTCCCCCACCAGCCCCGGCATCAGTCCCTTCTCTGTCTGCAATGGACCTCTTAGCCTACGAGAGGCAACTGGCTCTAGCCAAGATGCATCCTCAGGCTCAACATTCTCTGAGGCAAGCAGGTCTTGGAGTCAATGTTGCTGGAGGAACTGCAGCTATGTATGATGGTGGCTATCAGAATGTAGCTGCGGCCCATCAGCAGCTCATGTACTATCAGTAATAAACCCTCTTCACTGGCTCTGAGATACCTTTTTCTGTTTCTTTCTTTTTCTTCTTCTTAATTTTATAACTTTCTTGCTTTTTCTAGACCTTCCTTGTTCAAGAGTCTTTATGTATGTGTCTCTTTCATTTAAAGCCGTTGGTTTTATTTATGTATGCAGAGCTTTATGCTCAGTTTGTAACCTATAGGTCTTACTTGGATTGTAAGCCAAGCAATAAGACAACATCAAATAAAAGGGGATTTGGTTTTCTGGGGTTAATGTTGTTTGTGGTTCTGTAATGATAGGTTTGAAACAAAGTAATTTGTCTTTTATAAAAGTTTTATAGTTTCATTTCTCATGTTAGTACTTTATTTTGTCGGAAATCCAGTTTAACTAAGCATCAAGTGTTCTGTCCACGAGTGTCCTTTGCCATGCAGCAAAGTATATAATTAAGGTTTTTTTATTTGCCTTTGTCGTTCATAGGATGTAGTAGAGAATCTTGATATAGGCTTCAACATTTAAACGATTAGAGGAAATTGGCAGGGTTCAAATAATATTTTCAAGACCCTGTAATAGGGTACATTGATTCAAGAGACATTACATTTAATACTGACCTTATCAGTAAATATTTACATAATTACATGCATAGGTTATTTATATTTACACAAAAACCCCGTAAGATTTTTCTCTCTCGGCTTGTTCAACGGTCCAACGCGTTTATCACAATCCTGCATACGTACACAAAGCATATCATAAGTACACACATAAAGAGTTTGCCCACAACAACAAAAAAGAGAATTGATTAGGAAATGAAGTGATAGAGATGATAACCATTCATAAGTAGTTAGACTTGCTGCATCGTCTTCGCCAGAGGAAGGGATTTTGCCGGCAGTGAATGGTCCCAAAGCATAGCATGGTGTCCCAGCTGCATAAAAATGTGTTTGACCCAAATGTGAGTCTTAATTTTGTTATTGTTAATTTAGTTTAAAGGGAAGATGAGAAATATATACGGGTTAAAGGTGTCCCAGGGTTGCTGCTTGAACAGGTTGGAGAATCCGGATCCATTTTCAATTTACGGAGACCACGAACATTGTTATTCCCCTTGGTAACCATGATGCTTCTGGTGACTTGGTCGCTTGAGAGAGAAGGAGGAGAAGATCGGACGGTGGATAATGAATCGTGCTTTCTCAATTTCCCGAGACCATTGTCCGGCGTCGGTCCGGCCACCGTTTCATCCCACAGCTTGTGTAGGAACCCCATCCGATCAACAAAAATTTATCCAAAAATATATAACAATATTTTTTCAAATTATTTCGGGTTTTTATTTTACTGTCTCTATCTTCTTTTTTTTTCCTTTGCAATGGAAATGGTTTTATAGAGGTAGTAGAGAGGTAAGGATGAAAGAGAAGAGAGAAGCATTGAATATTTTTAGTGAGGTTAATTATAAGCTTTGGCTTAATTAAGGAGATTTTAATTTAAGGATAAATATGCTGACTAATCCAATCATTAGTCTCTAATCTCATTGGTGAATATTCTATAAGCTGTGTCTTAACTTAGAATCACAAACTACTAGTTCAGAACTCTACTTAAGAATCACAGAGGTTTTCAACAAGCTATTCAAGTTCAAAGCTTTTTAATTTGCCCATGTTTAAGACAAGAAGATGGATAACAATAACAACAACATGATGATAATCAGAGTCATAACTTCTCTACATTTACACATCCCACAAGGCAGTAACAATAACAACAACAACAACATCAAAACCTAAAATCCAGCTTATCATAGCAAATATCATAGGAACATTTGTGTGTTCAATTGTCAGCTACTTACATTGCCGTTATTCTTGCCATTGCGATCATCATCATCATCAACGATCCTCCTTTCTCCTCGCTGCCTGCTCCTCTCTTCCTCTTCTTGATTGTTCTGTGTTATCTCCAATTGAGTTTTCAAGAACTGCATTCTCTGCAACTCCATCTCTTTAGCAAATTTCATCCTCTCCTTTTCCAGTTCCGCCATTAACTTAAGCTTAGCAGTTTCCGCCTTCTCATAAGCTTCCGTAAATCCAAGTATCGCCCTCGCCACATCTCCAACTCCACTCCCTCCACCTCCACTCTTATCCACCTTCAACCGCTTTGGCATATGAAACGAAAGCGGTTGAATCGGTTGCAAAGGTGGGAGACTCTCAGCAGATTCCTCAGGAGAAGCCTCAGGTTCAGGATCAGACTCAGACTCAGTCTCAGAAGCACTACGTTTCCTAAAATGCCACCGCATCGAATCAGAGCCTCTCTTCTCTTGTTGTTGCTGCACAATCTGATTACCTTTAGTTTGCCGTTTAAACATACTCGAACGGCTATTCCCAAGAGCTCCTCCCATAGGAGCCTTCTCTGAAGCTTTTGAAGAAGCAATGAATGTTGTAGTACCACCAATCAAACTCTCAAGCTTCTTGAAGAAAACCCATTTACTAGGTCCATCACCAGAAGCAATCTTAGCTTTCTCTTGCTTATACTTCTTCTTCACCGTATCAATTCTGTTCTTACACTGAATATCAGTTTTAGGGTATTTGCATTGACGACTCTTGTTCACAATCTCAGCTACTTCTTTCCAATGTTGTTGCTTCAAAGTTCCTTTACCTGGTTCAGAGAATCGATCTCCCCAAGCTTCGATTAGAACCTTTGTAGCTTCTTCGCTCCAACAATCATCTCTTCCTCCTCCACCACCACCGCTTCCTCCTCCTCCTCCTCGTCCGTTTCTGTTTCCGCTACCACCACCACCGGTTACAGAAGGAGTATGAACCACTAACGCTAAAGCGTTCATGGACGGAGATTGAGAAGAAAGCCCCGGTTGTGGTTTCTTCACGACGGCCACCGTCACGTCGTTTGTTGGCAAAATCGGCGGAGAAGGAGGAGCTTGTGGTGAAAGGGAAGAATCTCCCGGAGATGGAATTGACTGAATCTCGTCGTCGTCCTCCATGAAAAATCGATCGATTCGGAGAAGGTAAGACGATCTGAGGATTTTGCAAAATTTTGGATCTGAGATTCGCTCACCGGCGAGGGGATAAGGTCACCGGATAGGTAATCTCCGTTATTGACCCGATGGATATGTTAAATGACGAAAACACCCTTCACTCTTTCCTTTAATAACAAAAGAACAATATTAGAAATTTAGAACCGTGACAGTATTCGAATGGTTTTATGGTAAATACTCAAATATCGCTATAAGGTATTTATGCTTTGGCCATTTTTTCGTTAGGAATATTGAATATACACACTGACGGATTTCAAAATTTCTCTAATATACAAAAGTATTTTTATTTTCTTGTCTATAGTATGGTTAGGTAGGTTGTCTCAAGTCTCAAAAACTCTAACTAAAATAAAACGAGATAAATCAAGTCTAATGGGCTAAGGCCTGGAATAACTTTCAAGGCCCAATAAAAACAGATATAAGAAATAAAAATACAAAATAGAACAAAGACATAAATCAAGTCCAATGTGCTAAACGGCCTATAAATAACTTATAAGGCCCAATAAAAGGAGATTTAATGACGTGGAAGCTTTTGAAACAACTCTCAAGTTCACTAGTTACTTCTAGAAATTTTCTCTGGAACTTTCTAGCTCACTGGTGTTTACTCACTATATATCAATGGAGTGAAAATTTCAAACCCCATACTATCAAATCGAAGAAGAGGAAGATCCAATTGGAAAGGGTTATCCTAATTCCCAGGTAATGATCCTATTCTCTGTATCGATCTTTTCCTGGAAAATTTCAGAATTGTTGATTTTTTTAACTGTTTTGTTTTCTGGCAGTCATTGATCGGAGAAGATGAGTGCTGTTGCGATTAACCACTTTTTTGGCTTACCGGAGGCGATCGAGAAGCTAATTCTCCCGATTTCTCGTTCCGGCGAAAGTAATAACGAGAGTCGTGGAAGAGGAAGTAGCAATAATATCCCAATAGACATTTTGGAATCTCCCAAAGAATACATATTTTATCTCGATATCCCCGGAATTTCAAAATCAGATATCCAGGTATTGATATAATCCCATAGAAATGTTGAATTGTTTATGAAATTAGGGTTTTTTTTTTAATTTAATTTATGATTTGGGGGTTTTGGTGGGAAATTAGGTTACAGTGGAGGAAGAGAGGACTTTAGTGATAAAGAGTAATGGGAAGAGGAAGAGAGATGATGATGAGAGTGAAGAAGGGTCTAAGTATATTAGACTCGAGAGGAGACTTGCTCAGAATTTGGTTAAGAAGTTCCGGTTACCAGAAGATGCTGATATGGCTTCTGTAACGGCTAAATATCAAGAAGGTGTTTTGACAGTTGTTATCAAGAAGCTACCGCCACAGCCGCCGAAACCTAAGACTGTTCAAATCGCTGTTTCTTGAGTAGTTTCTGTGTTTTGTTTTTGTGTGTGTTTGTTTTCTAGTTTGTAATTTTTCTGTGTTTGGATAAAAAGACTCTGTTTCTTTTATGTGTTCTCTTGTCGAAATTTTGAAATTGAAGAAATAAATAGGTTTAGCCTCCAAAACCAAAAACAAATAAAAACGTTGTCGACATTACCACCATAAGATACTCCTAAGGCACTGGGCTCTACAAAATTTTTGTGGATTCTACAAGATTAATGTTATAGGAAAAATTCTAAAAAAAATTCAAACTATTTTTTATTTAGAAGTTTAATACCCAAATGTTTTTAGTCAGAAAAAATACATATACAAATTAAAACATACAAGAATTAATATCTAAAATTTTATATGTTGTTATTTTTATACATGATTTTATGAATAATTAAAAATTTCAATTTTATCTTTAACTTTTTAATTAATTATTTATTTTAATTTAAAAAAATTATTTTGGTTCTCTTTTAACCGGATTAAACCAAATCAAAACTGGTTATTACCACCACCAAATTTTGTTCTTGTCATGTTAACCCGATGAGCTTTCCCAATCCAACAACCAACACGCCAATTGTCAATCTGGGCTTTATAAACTTTCTAGAGCTTCCCTCTTCACCAACACCATGTTAACCGACTCTTACCTTTGCAAATTCTTCTCTACGAACAAGAAGCTGGTTAACACATCGACGAACAAAACTCGGTGGTGGTGATAACCAGTTTTGATTTCGGTTTAATTCGGTAAAAAGAGAACCAAAATATTTTTTAAAAATAAAATAAATAATTAATTAAAGAGATAAGAGTAAAGTTGGAAAATTTTGATTTATTATAAACTCGTGTATATAAAAATAACAACACATAAATTTTTGGGTATTAATTCACATCTTTTAGTTAATATATAAAATTTTCTTCAAACTAAAAATATTTGGGTATTAAATTTCCAAATAAAAAATAGTTGATTTTTTTTTTTGAATTTTCATGTTATATGATTACTTTACAAACTTTCTACGATGGTTAATTATTATATTCGTTTTTTAGTCTTCTTCTGTTTAGATGAAATTCGGTTTTTGGTTTTCTTGGGTATGGATTGAAGCCATGATATTTATGAAGAAAAATGAAATAGTGAGGAATTAACGTGAAAATGAGCAAGATATATGTGTAGTACAGTGGCATGAGTTGTTCCAGAACCGTAATGATATTAAGTATTAATTTATAGAGGTCTCACTCTATTAGTATATAAATAACTTTCATATATGATTACATGTTTAATTAAATGGGTAGAAACCAGATAATATATTTTGTTTTTGAGTTTGAATAAAAAGTTTGCGAATGCGTTGTTGCTCTCTGTTGTCGAGATTCTGATGAATACATAAAATAACCATCAACAATTTTTTTTTGTATTATTGTTTTTTAAGCAAAATATTGTAAAATGCTTCTGATATATTAGAAGGACCACGTAATTAATATTCACATTATTACATTTAATATAGTATCTACTCTGTACCATACATTTTTAGTTGTCTAGCGATTGATTTCCTTCACCAGGACCACTTACACCTTTAGCTAAAGTCACAGCTGATAATTGATTTCATCAGGGCCTGCACAACTTCAAGTCCGCAACAACCGCGTGGCCAATAGTTGGGATACATCTTGTTTCCGATATGATCATATATGCATAATGTTTGCACAAAAAAAAAATCAAGATATATTTTTATAGCAAATTTCTTTTTTTTTT
>Ga0041059_1001797_pt1 | contig 16709 bp, 10 predicted proteins | sample AraColnosormetaG_FD_56232 | JGI IMG/M metagenome (GOLD analysis project Ga0041059, IMG submission 56232) | Arabidopsis roots microbial communities from North Carolina, USA - Col MF nosort | ecosystem: Host-associated > Plants > Roots > Unclassified | place: USA: North Carolina | collected...
AAAANAAAAAAAAAAAAGAGGAACCGAAAAATAAAAATAAATATACAGAAAAAGCTGAAATTATGAATTTCCCATTTCCCACCAACAAAAAAAAGGGAAATAGTCAAAACTCATCACTCTCACTCAATAACCATATTTAAGCTTGCAGACGAACCTCAATTAACGCGCCAAAATATCCAAAAAAAAAAACCTAAAATTAAAACTTTTTTTCCCCAAATGAATTTTCAAATAAAGATTGAATTTTTATACTCTATAACTACCGTATTGTCAGATCCGTCAATTTTCCGGCGGTTGCGTGCATCGGAGTCCAAATCGCCGCCGCCAGATTTGGAATTAGAAGAATCACGACCCTCGTGTGAATTCAATCCGTGTAAAAGCCGATGCTTTTTGTCTCTCCTCTCATCGTCGTCGTCTTCAGAATTTGAATTCCTCCGGCGATTTGATCGGTTGCTGAAATTAGGGTTTCTGGAACTGGATCTAAGCTCTTCTTCGTTTTCTTCATTGGGATTTCTTCTCTGAAGCAATTGTTGCTGTTTGAGAGCTCGCTTTTGGAGGTCAAGAAGTGATGGCCTACCTTTCTTCTTCCTCTTCATCAATGTATTATTATCAGCTACCTCACCCATTCTCTCTCTTCTCTTGTCTCTCTCTCTCTCTATTGTTCTCCGCCTTTCTCTTCTTTCTAATAAACAGTCGTTTCGTGTTTATTCATTTTTTGCTTACACATGTGTGAGTGAGTTCGTACGTGCAGACCAAAATTGGACACGGGTTACTCGTGCGTGACTGCAATACACGTGGTTTACATTCTATGGATCATTTTGGGATAACGTTTTTGAGTTGGGCCAATTGGGCCTTAATTCCATATAGATGTCTGGATTGTCTGCAAATGTTTATTTTTTGGGCCACTACATAAAATCTCTAGGGTGATTAGATCATGATTTTGAAGATTATAGATTAGATGTAATAAGACCATGTAGTTTAATGGTTTGTTTTGATGTTGTTACTCACTAATCACTATATCATTCCTTTTTTTATAACATCTTGTTGCATACAACTACAGTAACTAGTCTACTTTCTTTTTTTTTGGCCAGTGGTGTTTATAAAATTGCAAAACATCTACATTAACTATTTAACTTTATTGATGAGAGTCATGAGACCAATAATTAGATAATTGACTTTTTAACCAAGAAAGATCGAAGAATTAAGCTTTTAATATAGAAACAATGAAACCAACAGCGAATGTTTAGTACATTGAAAATACGATAAAGAAGATTTTTTTTTTTGACTATTAACATCATTTAAAATGACACAAAAAACGTTTTATTTTGGGTAGTCTCGGTGTTCACATGTGTTTTCCCATGACGACTTCTCAATAATTGTCAAAGCTTTTTGGTATATGTCTATTTTCTATTTTTTGTCGGTGTGTGTTTTTTCTTTCCCATCTTTTGCTTAGATGACTGAAACTCTCTTCTAGTTTCCATCTTTCTTCCTCCGGTCTCGATTCAGGCACAAAAATATCTCTGGCGGATTCATACTTGACTACACCGATGTTGTGTTACATGGATTTGACTCGATTTCACCCGTTTTCTTTTCAAAGGTTTTGAATTTAACCAGAGATCGTTCTCAATTTCTCAAGCTAGCAGAAGAAGAAGCTAAAGACCTTTGTTCTTGGTTAAGACAGCTTCTTCAGGGCTTCTTTTGTTTTGAACTGGTACGTGTGTTAATCTTCCTTTTTCGTGTGTTTGTTATATACTAGTACTAATTAGTAATTACTATCCTGAGAATAAACAAAATTCTATATTTGGTAATATTTCCTATATTAGGGTTAAACGAATGATGATTGTTAGAAGCAAATTAGTTGCCTTTATTATTAGGGTATAGTTTTGATTTTAGCTACTGAATGTTGTTCCTCATAAAAGGTAGAAGAACTTAGCTTAATTTGGTATATAAGATCTTTGATTACATTATAGTCTTATTATGGTGTAGAAGAATCAATTCATCAGATGGCTGGAAGTGGAAGTTGGGATGGAAGCCAATCGGATAACAGCTCACAATTCGAGCCAGGGATTGATAACATATACGAAGCTTTTATCTGTCCATTGACAAAGCAAGTTATGCATAATCCTGTCACTTTAGAGAATGGTCAGACATTTGAGCGTGAAGCTATTGAGAAATGGTTTCAAGAATGTCGTGAAAACGGTCAACCTCTATCTTGTCCTATAACTTCTAAGGAGTTGAGTATCACTGATCTAAGTCCAAGTATAGCTTTACGTAACACTATTGAAGAGTGGAGAGCAAGGAATGATGCTTTGAAGCTTGATATTGCTCGTCAGTCACTTTATTTGGGAAATGCTGAGACTAATATTTTGCTGGCTTTGAAGAATGTCAGAGAGATTTGTAGGAATATACGTAAAATTAGGCAACGTGTGTGCAATCCTCAGCTTGTTCGGTTGATTACCGATATGCTAAAGAGTAGTAGTCATGAAGTGCGGTGTAAGGCTCTACAAACTCTTCAAGTAGTCGTTGAAGGAGATGAAGAGAGCAAGGTTATCTCTCTGTTTGTGTTTTTGTTTGTCTCTCTGTTTGTCTTTGATTCCTTTGTAAGTGATTTTTAGTGTGTTTCAGGCAATAGTAGCTGAAGGAGACACTGTGCGTACTATAGTTAAGTTCTTGTCTCAAGAGCCATCAAAGGGGAGGGAAGCAGCTGTTTCCGTGTTGTTTGAGCTCTCTAAATCTGAAGCATTATGCGAGAAGATTGGATCAATCCATGGAGCAATCATCTTATTGGTTGGTCTGACAAGCAGCAAATCAGAGAATGTTTCAACTGTTGAGAAAGCTGATAAAACTTTGACAAATTTGGAGAGGTCAGAGGAAAATGTTCGACAGATGGCTATCAATGGTAGACTGCAGCCTCTTCTTGCTAAACTTCTTGAAGGTGATTATTTCACCAAACCACTAACCTTTCATTACCAATAAACTGATTTTCACTGATTGGTTTGAATGAAACTATAACTATGTAACATGATCTGCATCTACAGGTTCACCGGAAACAAAAGTTTCCATGGCTTTCTATCTTGGGGTTCTTGCTTTAAATAACGATGTGAAAGTTATTGTGGCTCAGACTGTGGGTTCTTCTCTTATCGATCTTATGAGAACTCGCGACATGAGCCAACGGGAAGCTGCTTTGGGAGCTCTTAACAACATCTCATCCTTTGAAGGGAGTGCTAAACTCTTAATCAACACCGGAATTCTCCCACCGCTTATCAAAGACTTGTTCTATGTTGGGCCAAACCAGCTTCCAATCCGACTTAAAGAAGTCTCTGCAACTATTCTTGCCAATATAGTGAACATTGGGTACGACTTCGACAAAGTTCCTGTTGGACCTCATCACCAAACTCTTGTTTCAGAGGAAATAGTGGAGAACCTTCTCCAACTAACAAGCAACACTGGTCCAGAAATCCAAGGAAAGCTGTTGGCGGTTCTTGTTGGACTCACTAGCTGTCCAAACTCGGTTATTAATGTTGTTTCTGCCATCAGAAACTCAGCTGCCATCATAAGCTTGGTTCAGTTTGTTGAGATACATGAGAACGATGATTTGCGGTTAGCTTCTATCAAGCTTCTTCATAACATTTCCCCACACATGAGTGAAGAACTAGCCAATGCGTTGCGTAGCACTGTTGGACAGCTCGGAAGCCTTGTTTCGATCATATCAGAGAATACACCAACAATCACTGAGGAACAAGCTGCAGCTGCTGGACTTTTAGCTGAACTTCCTGAGAGAGATTTGGTTCTGACAATGAGATTGTTAAGAGAAGGTGCTTTTGAGAAAATCATCTCCAAGATAGTTGGTATTCGCCAAGGAGAAATCAGAGGAATCCGGTTCGAGAGAACATTTCTCGAAGGACTTGTTAGTATTCTCGCTCGGATCACCTTCGCACTCACCAAGGAGACTGACGCCACTTTGTTCTGCTGTGAGAAAAATCTTCCTTCACTTTTCCTTGATCTCCTTCAATCCAACAGTCAAGATAACATCCAGAGGGCTTCTGCAACAGCATTGGAGAATCTTTCACTTGAATCCAAAAATCTTACAAAGATACCTGAACTGCCTCCTCCTACTTACTGTGTATCCATCTTTTCATGTCTGAGCAAACCGCCTGTTGTTCTAGGGATTTGCAAGATCCATCAAGGGATATGTTCAGTAAGAGAAAGCTTTTGTCTCGTTGAAGGACAAGCAGTAGATAAGTTGGTTGATCTCTTAGACCATGAAAATGACAAGGTGGTTGGACCAGCACTTGCAGCTCTCTCTACATTGTTAGAGGACGGTTTAGATGTTGTACAAGGAGTGAGATTAATTGATGAAGCAGACGGGATTACGCCTATATTAAATGTTCTTTTGGAGAATCGAACAGAGAATTTAAGGATTAGAGCTGTGTGGATGGTCGAGAGGATCTTACGTATTGAAGAAATAGCTAGAGAAGTGGGAGAAGAACAAAATGTAACTGCAGCACTTGTGGACGCCTTTCAAAACGCCGATTTTAGGACACGACAGATTGCAGAGAAGGCGTTGAGGCACATCGACAAAATCCCAAACTTCTCTGGTATATTCACCAACATTGGTTAGATCTATATACATTCTTGTAAATGATTTTAAGATAATATGATTCATTTGTTAAACTCAGAGAAACTAGAGCTGTCTTTCAAAGTTGATAAACACTGCTCATTGAGGAACAAAATTTTTCTAATGGGAGTGAGTTCAAAAGTCTGGTATTTAAGCGTAAGAGGATTTGCTACATTTAACTTTTCTAGATCTCATCAATGAATTCTAGAAGATCTTCAATTTCTTGCCTCAAAGCTATGATCTTTTGCTGCTGAGAAGCGATCCGGTTTTCGATATCACGCCCTGAGGATTTCTTTTCGTACCCTTCAACAACAGTGGTATGTTTGGCCATTAACTTCTCTTGAAGTTCTTTCTCTTTCACAACTAGCTCCTCGACCTGCATTAATGGAATGATTTTGACAAAAGTGACGGTTAAGTAGAGCTGAGACTAAGAGAGGTAGAGGGAGAAATTTAGAACCTTTGGAGATATGTGAGAGGCTGATGGGAAAGACTGTAAGAAACCCAGCAACGGTTTCAGTTCTTTCGAAAGATCTTTCAGTAAACTGTCAGTGGATTTGCGAGCTGCTTTGCAGGTTTGAATGTCACCAGTTCTTGAGAGATCACGCAGCGATGCTTCAAGCTTATCATGTGTGGCTAAGCATTTTTGGACGATGCTTTGGACTTCCTGGAGTGTTGCTAGGACCTGATAAACAAATGGAGCCGTTTAAATATCAACCATTCAGAGAAAGAGAATATCAGTAAATCGCTTGAAAATATACATGAGAAAAGGTTCCAATGTACCTCATCCCATTGAAGTTTCGCCAAATAACTCGGAGAGGACTTGGAGATTGAGATGTCAGCCCGTGTGTATATGATGCAAGTGATGAACAAAATGAAAAATCCAGAGATTAACATCAATGGCTCACTCAGCAGATTGATGTTGCTGAACTTATAGTAGACCTGTACAGAAAACAAATATCATAATCAATTAAAGTAGGAATATTGTGGATGTAGAATGACAGCATTTCTGACGTATAATATAATTACCTGGATATGCTGATTGTGATCAGGGACAACGTTGTTCTTTTCGAGCACAACAACTGGTCTACCAGCTATATCTAAATGTGAATATTTGATCTGCAAATGAACAGGATTGCAACATGAAGAATTAAAATATCAGAATCAAAATCAGGGAAAGACTTATAATCACCAGAGATAGTATCCAGACAGGATAAATCAGGAACAGATAAAGCCAAGACTTTGTTACCTCTTGAGACTGCTTGACGGCGAATGGAGTGGTAACTGATATATCCTTTGACCCCTCAGGTAAAACCACCTACAATGGAAGAAGAACACACAAAAGAACATCAAGCTACGACAAGGAAACTTTCACTCAATGTTGGCGCATGAGATCATCCATATTGGTTTATCATTTGGTCAATCCAGTCACGATAAAAGGATACTGCTTCGATTGATTTGATTCCACATCATTCTAAAGCTAAAGAAAATCAAACTAAGAAAGGTAAACACACTTATAAGTTGAAAGTGTATAAGACCGACCTGTACAATAAGTTTTTCAGTGACAAGGTCAAGTATAGGGGAGCCAAAGGAGATATTAAGGAATCGCTTTCCTTCCGAAGCAAACAAGAAGTCGGTAAGTGGCAAACCATAACCTATCGTGAAAAAAGTTTTCCACCCACCAAACAAAGGAAACCTAGGCTCAATTAGTAGCTCTGTCTGCAACCAAACCAGCAAAAAGATCAAAACACATACAACAGAATATTTGGAAGACCAAATCTCGTTAATCCAAAAATACCAACCTTTTTCGAATCACTTTTCATCTCAGACGTGGAGATATTTCCAATATCATCCCTGTAATATATGGAATGGGCTCTGGGGGGTAATCTAGCAAGTAAATGCCTAAAGGCAGATGCTCCACGGGGATTAGGTCTGGCTTGAAAATCTAACCTGCGGTTGGAATATAATGAGAATGAAGCAATCAATTTGTGCGTTAGAATAGTGATTAAAACGAAGATTAAAGCTTTAGTACGAATATTAACCTTGAAAACTCGCCCTTGAGTTGAGCCCCACGGTGGACAACATTGTAATTCTCCGTGACCTGCACATTCCCCCAATGAGACACTTCTATCTCTCGCACAAGCTTCTCAGCCACAGCAAATGCAGCCTTGCTTTCAAAGTGGACAACAATTGGAGAGTATGAATACGACTGGAGATTCTTGTAAGGACCATATTTGAGCTCTGATCCCTGGAGCTTTGTATTCTCGAATTTGGTGTAAGATTCGATTCTGGCATTCGGTAGTTTGATAGACAATGACTGAGACTCAACCGCGTAAGGAGAGAGATATTGTGCGCTTTCTTGGAGCATAACAAGATGGATTTCACCCTGAGTTATCTTTTCAGGAAATGGCTGAAGTACATTGGTGAATGCAGCAACTACCTCCAGCGTCAAAGTATCGCCTTTACTCAGTGGTTTGGGTAATGCAACTGAGTAAACACTAATTGAATCAGGTAAACCTTTCTGATCAGCTTCTCTCACAGAGAGATTCACTAAAGTTCGTTTAGATTTCCCCTTTCCCTCACTAGGAGCAACCGATAGATAAGCCAAGTTGTTACCAAGAAACTTTGGGAATGTCAAAGCAAACTCAGAAACTGATTCAGAGCCAGAATTTACAACCTAATACCAAATTTGAAACCAGGACTTAGAGACACCAACACAACATATAACTTCGTGACTAAGATAGTCTCATAGAAATTACCTTAAGGGTCTTAGTAACACGAGCAATCTGTGAAGTCACATCGATCTGCAAAAAAGCAACAAACTTTGATGAATAAAGCATGAAATGAAGCTAAAAGACTCTCGAAAATGATTTCAATTCTAACGAGATTATAAGAATTCCATATAAAGGTTATATCTTTTGAACTGATTTCGAAGTGTTAAAGCACAGATCAACAAATGCAAATTGTGGGACTTGATTCAGGAACCTCATGAATCCAAAACCAGATCGAAGATATTATGTGGTGAGAGATTGAGAGACTTACACGACGTTCGACTTTGGATAAAACCAGATCGGAGAACGCCGGCGTCGCAAGAAGAGCGATCGCCAGGAGAAGAAGTAACAGATCGACGACACTTGATTGCTTCATCCTTGTCAGATTTTTCGGACCAGTCTTCGAACTAGCTTACTCACTCAGAGAACCAGAGACCTTAACAAAATATTGGCTATTTCCCCGGGTCGGATCTAGTCGAAGCCCATATATATTGGGCCCTAAACATGGGCTTAAGGGACTAGATTGGCTCTTTTACTAATAGGACAGCTGGCGGTGAGTTATTGGTTGGATTATGGTGAACCTTGGTGCAGAGGATGATACAGTAGTCGAAGTGTGCAAAAACTAGGTGAGGTTTTGGTTTTGTTGACTCAGTGAGGATTTTCTAGGCGATTTTCTCGAGAAAATCGTTTGAGGAAAATGGAGACTTCTATGAGGTATACCAGCAATTCCAAGTCTATGAAGATTCATGCCAAAGAGAAGGTTCCGGTGAACTCAAAAACCCATTTACAGGTGAAAATTTTGTTTTTTGTTGTCTGCTTCGTATTCTTGTTGCTATGGAGGACTTTAACTCTATTCAATTTCTTGGGAAGTTTCTTTACTCTGGAGTTTAATGCCCAAAAGTCTCTTGGGATTTGCAAAGTTTAAGCTTTTGAGGATATGTAGGGTTTTATTTTGGGTGTTTCGGAGAATGTTGTGTGCATTTTACATAAGTGAACTGTGTTGTCTTGAACTTTTGATTAAGAAGATAAGATTACTTTAAAGGAGCTCTTGGAGTTATGAAACCTAATCTGAGAGAAATTGTGACCTAGGTTTTGTTCAAATTTCTAGCATTGAGCTGTTGCAGGAGCCAAATTGAGGAGTAGTTTGTGTCTTACACACTTGCTCTCTGCTTGGAATTCTCGTAGGATTCTGTATCATCATTTTTGCTGTTAGGGTTTTGGGTTTTGAGAATGTTATCTAGGTTCTAGACTTCTTGTGTTAGGCATAAGAAAAAAATTGTGTCTTGAACTTCTTTATAATGGTTATTAGCAAAGAAACATCCATATGCTTCCGGGAATCTTGATTTATTATTTGTCAGTGTATGTTCCCAGCTTGGTTGTTGTGGTATAGTTGTTTGGCTTTGGCTACAGTATAGCCGGATTATGTTTCGTTTCTTGCAAACATGTTTCTGATTTCTTAATTTCCTTGATGGTTTTTTGTTTGGTGCTAGCTTCATGGAGAGTTAGATACTGGAACTGGGGCTCCGAGTTACTTCTGTGCGATGATTAGACACTTTTTTCCTGAGGTTTGATTTCATTTTCTGCTGTTTCTTCTATTTTGTCACCGTGAAACATTTTCTGCTGTAGACTAATACTAATATAGTGTTACAAATTTCCCTTAGGCTTCAACAGGCCTTGGGGTAGGATTGCATTATGATAAGCGCCAAAAGCTTCGGTGTCTTGTACGCGGAAAAAAAGAGTTTCCTGTAAGAGCTGATAAGCGTGTAACCTTTAATATTAAAGGGCGGTGTGATATTGATCAGGACTTAAATCAGGTTCGATGTTTTTTTCTTGGTCTCGGGAACTTTCTTTGAAGTTATGTTTCTTCCTTGTGTATTATCCCTAACGGAACTGTCATCATTTTGTGCTAACAGAAGAACCCCAAAGGAGCAGCAGAATTTGCCTGGAACATAATGGATTTCAAGGAAGATCAGGATGTACGGATCAAAGTTGGCTACGAAATGTTTGATAAGGTATCTCTCTCGTACCTGGAAGTGTGTTGACTCTTCCAAAATTTGCTCTTTTAATCTCTAAGTTCACAAAGCAGAGTGTTTGTTGAAACCAAAGTTCTTTTCATTTCATAGTATCATTGATAATCCATCTATTTGCTTAGAGGACTCTTATATGATTGCCTAAGCCAACACTCTTGAAATCGATTGTCATCGTTTTCAGGCTTTATATCATTTGTAAAACTCGAAAAATGCTTTCCATTTTTTTTTAATTCTTCAGAACAATGTTTGCCTCTTCCTTTCAGGTCCCTTATATGCAGATTAGAGAAAACAATTGGACTCTCAACGCGAACATGAAGGGAAAATGGAACTTGCGGTATGACCTGTAACTGCATTTTTTTCAATCATCATCTGAGAAATGTATTGATACCACTGCTGATGAACACATTTTAATTCTACCAATTAATCAAATTCAGAGATCTTCCAAATCATCATCTCTTAAAGGAAATGTCGTTGTTCCTATGTCGGATAATAGGGTTCGTAGCAATATGTAGTTTGACTTTATAAGTAGACTTAAACACTCCTAGATCCCTCAGAGATCCATTGATCATGAACCGTACATAACTTAACCGGTAAAAACATGCTAAACCATCAAGCCGAAATTCGTCATGATTTCACTAACCAATTCCAAACCCGGACCATCGAAAAACAAACTAACTCAGAGCGGTTTGGTTTAGTTGAAATTGAGATGGTGCTGCTCGGAACATCAACATCAGTACCAAAATCTGAGTTAAAAAGAGTGTTGATCTTCAGAATCCGAAGATGGGGTATGCTCAAGATTTGCTTACTGATCATCATCACTCAAAAAGAGGGAAAATGAAAAGATCAAAGATCGTTTTCAAATGGTAAAAGAAAAACTGAAAAAGAGACTGAGACAAGTCACCAATTTTATCGTTAGATTTGTTAGTGACTTTTACAAAATTCCACGTGATCTCTATGTATGATTAATTATAATATCTACAATAATGTTTTTATTAGAGGCGGCGATATGTGAAAGCTCTTAAGTGATGAGGTCGCTTTTGGTTTTATTATCCCAAAAGAAATTTTGTTAATTAAACTGCACTAGATGTGACAAGTTTTATCCCAAATCTTTGTTACATACTTTTAAATTTAATTCCCCAACTTGTAAAGATATTTTTGAAAGTAATTGCAATTATCTTCTATTCATTCATGCATCTCATTCTACTTTTTAGTCTTTTAGACATCATCTTTGTGTTTTCACAAAAAGAAAGAAAGAAAGACATCATCTTTGTATGTAAATGATGTCAGGTAATAGAACTCGTTTTAGCATCTAAACTTAATTTCAATTAATTATACGTAAAAGTCTATCTACCCATTGCGATTATAATATCTGATTCTATCTGTATATGATAAAGCGATGATCGTCTACAAATATCAATGTCTAAAAGACAAGAAAGCCGATATCTGTATATATCTTGTTACGTAATCATGATTTAAGTTTTATGTATCAATAATGATGTTCTTCAATCCCTATTCCCTAATCCAACAATTTATATCATCTTGTTTCGAAAATATACCATATATTTTTGGTTATGCTTTTATTGAAATTTTATATTCTTTTGATAACTACAATGAAATGGATGGAAGAATAATTCATTTGAATTCTGTTTGGTGAAACTGGTAAGGCTGATCACAAGGCATTAGGCAAGCCACACTTCTTCAGTTGAAAGAGGGCTATATTATATGTCAGCTTTTGAATGATAACGTAGAAACAAATTTCTTAATTAGGCAGTCTCTATAAGCCACTAATGTGGAATAGAGAAAATATCATGGTTGGCATTAAATTAATTTGGTCACATTCAATGAATTTTCTTGAAATCCTTTAATATGGTTCAGGTTTCCCTACTCCGATGATTTTAAAAAGCAAACACTTACGCATACTCAAATCTTTAAATGAATACTATATGATCATGCATAGTATAAAAAACTTGGAATAATATATACGGTCCAAAAAGGGTTTATATATAAAAATAACAAAAAGTAAAATGTGCTTTACATGTTCACATGTGACCCGCAGAGAGCAGATTATTGCATATATATAATTCCGCCGGTATATATCCAAAATGTTATAATAAGAGTACTCCAAAATTACGTACACGAACTCTTAACCAACGTTTTAAAACTAATTAGATTGATATTGTTAGCCTAAAACTGCATCAACTGGTAAAAGCAGTTTATAACTACAACTCTACACGAATTCTTTTATGATTTTTTTTTTATAGATATTATGAAGTAGTCAAAAAATTATGATGTTTCATTTTTCTAGTCATGATTTTAAATGTTTCAAGTTAATGGTGACAAAAAAATGTTTTATTTTTTAGACAATATTTCTGTAACGAGTTGTGTAATTTTATAGTGTCTAAACTCAATAAAATAAATAAAAAGGGGGAGCATGTGACGGAAAGCAAGAGTGGGTGGTGAGAAATCGGAAAGTGATAAGTTCACTAGAAGGGAAAGAGTCAACAAAAATATGTAATGGTCTCTCTTTTTTTATGTATTTAGTTTTTGTCATGTAACTCTATTTAGACACTCATAATTTCACACGTTTCCTCCTTCTTTTTCTTACCACACATTGTTTCATGTATTATTCTTCTCAAATTTTTCATTTGTTTAGTTGTCTTTTAATCATTTAGTACGTCTAATTTCCATGCAACAATACAATAAACGAGTAGTAACGTTCAAGACAGAAAAGAGAGCCGACAGTTATAATATCAAAATGTATACAAGCTTATGGTCCTTCTGTATACAGAATTTAACTTCTAATAGGTTATAGTGATATTTTCCTGACTATAATAAAGCTCTATATATTGTTGTTATTGTTAAGGTGAGGATTGGTATAGTACAAATGGTTGAAAATGTATTAAAAAAAGCTATGGCCTGAATATATATTAAACAATCTAGAGTGTATATAAACTGAGTGATAAGTAAAGGGAAAAAGATTATGAATAAGAAATGGACAGGCGTCCCTCTTTGCCAAATTCTTTGCGAGTGTTGATGCATGTTTTTTAGTTAGTTGTTATTATCATCTTTCGCACAAACTATGATGACCATTGAGGCCAAAAGTTTCACATGAACCTTCATTTCCTTCTGTACATATTAGGCCGATGAGGTGACTGTTCTCCACATATGTTTTATACCTCTTTTTACCTGCCAGGAGAAATTATAAACATTTCCATCTATGTGAATAATTTTGTTGATTAAAATTTCAAAATAACCTTTATTTCTTTGTTTAATTGTTTACATATACAATATCTTATAACTCTATTTACTTGCCATATGAATGATTTCGTTAGGATTATATATATACGTTCTTTACACAAAAATAATTAAGAAATTAATTTGTGTTGTGTCTGCACCCTAACTTCGTTTTCGTAGGTTAGATCAGTTGTTCCTTCTATGTGTACGTGGCATTATTCTCATGGCTAAGAGTGTTTAGAGAACACTGTAAAGCCAAAAATGGAATTTTGGGATTATGGTTTGAGACTTCAGAGCCACAAACTTTTGTCAAGTGTTATAGTGCGAGACTTTTGATATTAAAATTATTTTGAATATGCATGCATCTGTGACTGTAACTTAGTTTTTCTACTAATTGTAGCTACATTAAAAACGCGGCGTATTTTAAATAATTTGAATGGTTCTGATATAGGTTTGTTTGATAAATATTCAAATTTCAACGAGATAGTACAAAAAAAATGAGAGAAATTGTTTTGTCATTGTCCTGGTTTTTTATTCATTCTTTAAAGTTACAGAATACCATGAGATTTTGGTTCGCGGGTTCGCAGATACAATTTCCTAGTTTTTTTAGCCAAATGATCAGATAAAATATTACACTTTCTCGGTATATAACATGACAAATAGAACATATAGTTTGAAAAATCTACAAAAAACTAATCGTCTATTTATGTGATTCATATATTTTCTTCGATCACTTAGAGGTGGTATATGTGCTGAAATCCCACGGTCATTATTACAAAACGACGATGTATCCCATGTACAGAAAAAAAGTTCATAATTTTTGTTTTGAAGGATATTGATCTTATCTTAAACATTAAAAAGTTTTCCTTAATGAATTAGTCGTTATCCCAACACCAATTGCCATGTCAGCTTGATTGACTGCAAGTCCTCGACCAGATTTTTTTTTTATAAGGATTTCAAATCAAGCATTCGTTTTTATAACCTACATGGCTACATTCTGAGCATTTTAATTTGACTCATAACCTTTTGTAAGTTATAACTATGTTTTAGTACTTTTAAGTTGCGACGAGTTCAATAGTTCACAAAACGTACGTAAATCATCTATGTCCTACACTATAAATATAAAGAATGGGTGTTATTTAGATTTTTTGTATCTTGTCCCAAGTCCTAACATAACATTTTTAAAAAAATTTAAATTGTGTATTCCAATTATATATTTTGTCCAGCAGCCACTGAGTTAAAATGTTCTTTTCGTGATTTCAAAGGTCAGTACGTAGAGTAGAGAGAATCACATTTCTCCACTAGTTCAAAACGTCATTAAGTTTCTTTGAACATGTGTATAATCATCAACTGAGGCAAACACTTAAAATATTCGAATAAATTAACAACCCAATACAGTATTTGGAATAGCTAGCTACTAATTAAAATAGTAGATTCCGCCTGATTAGTTGCTGCTGTGCATGACCAACTGACAAATAATAAAAAGTTAGGACAATTTATACGAGAAGAATGAATGTTAGGGTAAGCGATATATACACACAAAAAAAGGATAAGCGATACACGTTATCAATTTATATCGTGGTTTGGTGCATGTTCAATGGTCGCATCGCGCACACACGCTTCTTCCACTTCCATCATGTCTATGCCCCCACACGCACCATTTCATTACATCCGTCAAATTTTAATGTTTTCAGTCCACCAAAACTATTAATATCCCATCTAAACAAATTAACAAGTAGATTAGAACGTTTGATTTTGACCAGATTTTCAATCTAGTATCGATTGTCCAAAATAAAAATCAGACCATTTTCTTAATTATAACGAATGATTAATTTTCAGGTATAAAGATGTTAGGTAAACTAAAGACATCTCATAATTTGGAAAAAATGAGATAAACTATCTAACTATAGAAACACCATATATATTATTCTCTATATATATATTTATATTTATATATATATGGTGTTATTAAAACAGTCATATTCTTATCTACGCATTTATCTTATAGTAATAACCTTTCTTTCTTGCCGACCCATCCGTAAAAACTTGAGAACGTTAAGATACAAAATATCGAAGAAAAGGACTCATAGAGTTTACATGAGCTAGCTTTCGAGTTTTCAGTCATTAACTAAATGCAACCGATTTCGAACTAATAACAATTGAAATTTTACGAAAACATCCTTATAACTGAAAGTGATACAATAAACTTTATAATATAAAGCAAAAATACCCAAGACGAAGATCTCACTCACTATAAATCCCTTTCCTCTTTGCCTCCCCAAAAAACGCTCACACTCCTAATCCCTCCCATTTTTCAAACCACTCTCTCTTTCTCTTTCTCTAAGTCTTTAACAATGGCGCGCCTTCTCTTCCGTCTTCTCCAAGAAGCCAATTCTACATCTCCGGCTGAAGCTTCTCCGCCTTTCAACTCCGACCTCGTCCTCATCCTTGCGGTTCTTCTTTGTGCACTGACATGTATCATCGGCTTAATAGCCGTCTCTCGATGCGCTTGGCTCCGCCGTATCGCCTCAAGAAACAGATCGGATCAAACTCATCCACCGCCGGTAGCTGCAGCCAACAAAGGATTGAAAAAGAAAGTCCTCCGGTCGTTACCGAAACTCACCTACTCGCCGGATTCTCCGCCGGCGGAGAAACTCGTGGAGTGTGCTATCTGTTTAACGGAATTCGCCGCCGGAGACGAGCTTAGGGTGTTGCCGCAGTGTGGACATGGTTTCCACGTATCGTGTATCGACACGTGGCTTGGATCACACTCTTCTTGTCCTTCTTGCCGTCAAATCTTGGTGGTTACCAGGTGTCATAAATGTGGCGGGTTACCCGGTAGCTCAAGTTCAGGACCCGAACCCGATACCCGAATCAAACAACGTGAAGATGGTCCTGATAACTTGCCTTGATTCTTTTCTTTAGACATATCCCATTTTATTTTTTATAAAGGGAATTCGATTAAACAAAGATATAATATTAATTAAAAAGTGTTCTTTATCATTTTAAAGGATAATGTTACTCTGTCATGTATATATTTAATTATCTATTGTAAATCTATCATGGAATGGAAACTTTATGTCATTTAACCCTTTATTTGTTTTTGTCAATGTATTATGTAAACTTTATATAGCTAGAGACCAAGAAATAGTTACCAGAACTTGAAACTAAGACGTTGGACCACACCATTTATACGTAACTACAATCCTAATTATCCGGAGTAAAAATTTGCCTTAGATGGTTTTGTCAAAGAAATAAATAAAAATACATAGTATATTCTTTGACAAAAACCATCAAGGGACTCTAGTCTACCTAAAATGTTGGTTGTTCGTTGCTACAAATTCGATTTAACTAATGGAATATTCCATAATTAATGGGAAAAGTAGACAGATGGACCAGTATACGTAGAACAGATGGTGTAATGTGTTTTGTGTGAGATTTCTTTTTCCCTTTTCCATTAATAAAGCAGCAAACTAATTGTCGGGTTTTGTATATTTAATTTGTTCATGTTTTATGTTAAAAGTATTTAAATATTGGGAACACGAGACTGTATCCCACTAAATCATCAGACACGACTTTAAATTATTAGAACTTCGAAAATGACCATGAAGATGAGCTTATTTTGTCTTCGAACAATGACCTAACAAAAGATCGCCAAAATCTTAAAGAATACAACTAAAGTGCGAGATACGACAACTTGAACGTAGTTTAATAATAATTAGCCAAGATGTAGATAATCACGCATACGAAAAAATAACTGATTATGGATTATTTCTCTTTCGCCGTCTAACCATTGAGTATAACACATATGAATAGTGATGGTCCACCACCGCGAGATATCATCATTCATCACGAGTTTCTCCACTATGGAAAGTGCGTCCATGTTCTCCATTAGATTGCATAATTGACATTGAATATAGATCTACCACAAAAATATCCATCTTAATTTTCATCTAACGACTATAGTTTTGATGATATAGCTCGTAATGGTAGTAATTCACTAATGCTCCAACAAATAAATTATCGAGCTAATGCTCCAACAAAAAAAAAAAAAAAAAAAAA
>Ga0041059_1001798_pt1 | contig 16706 bp, 12 predicted proteins | sample AraColnosormetaG_FD_56232 | JGI IMG/M metagenome (GOLD analysis project Ga0041059, IMG submission 56232) | Arabidopsis roots microbial communities from North Carolina, USA - Col MF nosort | ecosystem: Host-associated > Plants > Roots > Unclassified | place: USA: North Carolina | collected...
ATATATATATATATATATATATATATATAGAAATTGTCTTCTTATATATATATTTTAGTTTATTATTTAATTATTTAAATAAAAATTTAAACTAAATTTTATTTTCGTCCTAAACCACAAAAAAAACATTGGCACGACACGACACGACACTGCATAGCCATATTATTGAGTTTTAGTATATGAAGAACAAAGATCGGGTTTATATAGTCGCACCGAACCACTGCGGTGGAATAAACCTGAAAATCTTGTAAGATAATTGTATTAAACCGTATTGTAAGATAAAATAGCTTGAAGTGTATGGTTATTGATTTGTAAGATCATCTAAATGTTGTTGGGTTTTATTGTTTCATATAAAAGTAGAGGCTTTTATCCGATATTACCATTAAAATGTGGGGGCCTTTTCCTAAGAGATTCTTGTTTTGGTATATTGATTGACTATTGGAGGTTACTTATTATTTGCTAATCTTGTTGAGTCTCTGAGACTGAAAGAGAATGTCAGAAATTGTAAATTTGTCATCATCTTTGAGATCTTTAAACCCAAAGATCTCACCTTTGGTTCCTCCATATCGCCAAACCTCGAGCTCTTTCTCTCGACCGAGAAACTTCAAATATCATTCTTTTACCGATAAAATCTGTTTGGCAGCGGAGAGAATCCGAGCAGTCGATATCCAGAAGCAGGACGGTGGTTTGCAAGAGCTCGATGACTCGCCGGTGTCTGTTGAGCTCGGACCTATCTGTGGTGAGAGCCACTTCGATCAAGTGATGGAGGATGCTCAGAAGCTCGGTGAATCAGTTGTTATTGTCTGGTGAGTTTCTAGGTTAGAATTTGTTAATTCCATGAGATTTTAGATCAAATCGATATAGTATTGGTTCATTGATTCTAGTAGCAACACGAATCCGATTGGAAAAAAGAGTACTTGCACTCTGATTCTTCCCAAGTTTTTGGATTTCTCATGGTGTTCCTGAATTTGCCAATTGCTTGATAAATCTCAAGTCTTTGCTCTCTTATGTGTTTGATTGTGTATTTTTATGGTTGGTGAAGATATTAGTTGCATGGATTTTGTAGGATGGCTGCTTGGTGCAGGAAATGTATTTACTTGAAACCAAAACTCGAAAAGCTCGCTGCTGAATTCTATCCAAGGTTTTCAGTAATTTATATTCTTGTTTTCATAGAATGTTTTGCCATGGATTTGGATCTTGACAGTGAAGTACATTCTAATTGGAACAACTATTTCTTTCAGACTGCGGTTTTATCATGTTGATGTCAACGCTGTGCCATATAGACTTGTTTCCCGTGCAGGAGTTACGGTAAGCCTTTTGTACGAATCAGTTTCAGTCAGATGCTTGGATTGTTGTCTTGTTGATCTAACTACTACTTGTTCAATGTTTGGGACACTGGGGGACGCAGAAAATGCCGACGATTCAGGTTTCTTTTTATCCTTTCCCATATCAAGAAACTTATGATTCAGTTCTAGACTCTGACTAAACTCTATGCAAAACAACCTGCAGCTATGGAGAGATGGCCAGAAACAAGCTGAAGTTATTGGCGGCCACAAAGCGCATTTCGTGGTTAACGAAGTCAGGGAAATGATAGAGAACGATTCAATCACTTGAATTGAAGGTTTCAAGACTCTGCTCTTTTTCCTCAGATTGTTCTTAGTTTTTTTGGGGTCCCTCATAGGAATGTTCAGTTATGTGACTATTCTCTTTATCGAAGATTGGTCTTGTTTTTATCTGTTTTGTAAGTAAGGGATACACACATTGAGGCTTTGGTAGGTAAGCAAGAATTGTAGCCATCCTTCTTCAGATGATTCCCCCAAATGTAATGTAAACCTCTTATTTATAAGATCAATACAACTTTTATTGAAAAGAATGAGCAGACTATGGCTAATGAGATTATGTTCAGTATATACAAGAGCAATATTGCTCTCTACAACTAATTATTCTAAGTTAGATAAAAAGAATAAACATATCGATATGCAGACTTCTTCAACTTTGTGCCTCCATCAGCAGAAAGAGAGCTCAGAATACCCAATATTTCTTCTTCTTCTTGCCTTCTGGTATCGGCAGCTCTACACATTGCCAAGAACATAAGAAGAACAAAGCTCAATAGTCAAACTAATTTGATTAAACAATGATTATAATTGCACATACCTCCTTCAGGGTAGATTGAATTGTAATGAACCTCAGCCCAGAAGCTTAAACATATAACTGATTCAGAAGTCGACACATTAGTTTATTGCATCCGGGATTTTGTGTTAAAAGAGAGACTATCTGCAATTGTAGGTGACTTACGGCGATTAGACTTCTGAAAATGAGGCAAGATCTCAATGTAGCATGTATCCTTGAATGAAGTTATCACAAACATCCGAACACCAAACTGCAATAACAGCAAAAAAAAAAGGTACTTCAGTAGCTAAATCTCACCTCATTCCCTAAAGATTCTTTCATTTTACACACCAAATTTCTACAGAAAAGACAGAGCTTAAGTTGTGTAAGTACCAAATCCGCAGCAGCCTGAAGAGTAACGTGATCACCCCATTCTCCATTCCTGTCTTCCCAAAATATTACAAAAATCTCACCATTAGTGATGAAGCTAAAACAGTAAACTCCAATGGTAAGAATTGAGAGAATTAAGTTTCGAACCGTTTCATTGCTTTAAGATAGTCATTGTACGCCATTGGAACATAACCTTCATATATCTCTCGATTATATGCAAGCTGGAATATATATGTAAGAGTGTTAAATCATCAAAGTGATAAGAATATAGAACTGAAATGGAGGGAAATAGATTATTTTCTTGGTACTATATCTCAACCTGATTAACAACTTGTTCTCTGACAAAATTATGATGTTCTGGAGAGCGGTAAAGCTGGTCTGATAGTGACCGAAACTGAGAAAAAATGTAAACCAGTGAGACACTGCTAGAGATTTATCTGCAAAGCTTTAATTAGAATTTAGAAGTGAGAAAAGGAAAAGAAGAAAAAAAAAACCTGGCAGTTTCCATCTCCTTCAATCTTGTTCTCCACCAAGCCATAAAGCTGTAATCTGTAGTTTATAATAACCATACAAAAGAAGAGATTTCTAAATATTCATTCATATAAATGTATAAAGCTAAGATTAGTTACCAAGTTAAAATAATCTGTCTGGACTCTTAGCAAAAGCCAGAGAAGAAGTATGAAACCAATCTCAGCTATCAAAATTGATTAAGGCAATATTAAGACTAGAGATATGATTGCATTTCTATTTCGAGCAAGTTAAATCAAACCAACCAAATCACGGAAATGGTGACAAGAAACTGTTCTCTAGCTTGTATTGGATACCACATCTAAAACATACCTCTGAAATAGCCGTTCATGATCAGAAATCTGCTCATCCTCTGACGGTAATTCCCCATTGATTTTCGGCACATGCTGCATCATGCAAATCAAAATCAGGGGTTTTAAACTTACATATGCTTCTGATAAGTTGGTTAGAAAAACTCACAAAGAAGAGAGGTACTTACAGCAATAGGTATCATTTGGTTCAGTCGCTTCCCAACCTCTGACCAAGATTCTTCTTCTATTTCTACAGAACAAACTGAGTCATCATCACGAGATGGGGAACTTTGCCCTCCTTCAAATCTTATCCTTGCAACATTCTTATCTTCCATGTTACCGTTATGATTATGAAGAATATCACTTTCCTGAGTAATATCAATGGCTTCCCCTTGATTTTCCTGTCCTGCAGACAATAAGTAAACTAATGATATTCCAAATGACGGATCAAAAGTGATTGCATAGACAAATTCTTAAAAGAACTATTAGTGAAAATCCACCTTGATGAGGATGAGGCCAGTCTTGTGCAACAACAGAAGTAGGACTAAGACTATTGATCCCCGATGCTTCGGCTCGAGCAACTCTAGACAATTCGTCTTGATAAAACTGAGCAATCACCGCATCATTGTCAACATAACCAGTCACAGGCTGATTGTAACCTTCTCTAACATAGCCTTGAGTACCACCACCACCAGACTCATACCTTGTTACACTAGAGCAAGAACCAGCATTTGTAAGTGTACAAACCTCCAGATCATGAAGACCCCACCTAAGAGCATCTGGATCAGGCTCATACCCCATTTATTCAAATTCTCAAACTTTACAAAACAGAAACAACCAAAAATGCGTTTTTGGCTTGCTCTTGCGTTTAGAATTGTGAGTTTCCTGCAAAAGATGGAAACGAGGAACGCATGATCATTAACAACCTCTCTCTTACATCAACTTGGAGACCAACCTGGAACAAATTCAACAACATAATAATATTTGATAACAAATCATTGACCTTTTCAAAACGAATTGATCAAATGAAAAGAAAGGGAATTTGGAAAACCAACCAACCTCGGGAACTTGGAGATCGCTGAAACTTTTGATGAAAATTTTTGGGAACGGAGAAGAGAAAAAAAAAGTGAAAGAAAGAGAAAACCTTAGAAGATGGGTTTGGTCAGAATCAGATAGAGAAAATCGCAGCCGTTGAAAAAAAGAAAAAGAGCCGGCAGATATATATTTATAACATTAACGCCGTTTCACACCGTCGTCGGGTTAATATCGGAGGTCGGTTGCTAAAGACAATCCTAAAACCCCGCTATTTCCCCAATAGCCTCCCTTATTTGTCCACGTGTCTCCCACTTTTTTAACGATTAGATCACGCTTTATTTAATTCCTTTCAGATATTTTTGATTTTTGACAAGTAAAAAACAAAATCATAAAATTAAAATTACCAAAGAATTTGTTTTTCTATTCCTACAATCACACTTTTCTTTAACTGATATGTTTATCAGTATATGTAAATTGAATAAATTTATTTCTATTTTCTTCTAATTTACATTCAAATAATTATGAATTACTGTATATGTAATATTTTTTTGTTTTCAGTCAGAAATAAAATATTCAATTTTATGGAACAAAATTAAATAATTTGAAAGTAAATTAAATAATACCATTACACCATTTGTCAATTGATGACTAGGTAATAGTTGCACATATTACTTCAATTGGTATGTGTGTTATCGTATTTGGTATTATTACCTTATTAGGAGTCGTTGTCACGCTTAGGTACCAGTTCCATTACCTTATTTTGTTTTTTCATACCTCAATTCATCTTATCCAAGTTCAACTATTCCTCCATTTTTGTTGGTTTACATTAGCAGAGATAAAATATTATTTCATTTTTTGAAAAATAAATAAAAATAATAATGATGATACGTAAAAGATATCGTTACTGGCAGCATTATGTTGTGATTTTAATAAGATGCGTAATCTATATCGTTAGATAATAAAACCCTCTAAGGAATTTACAATACAAGTAAGAATTGGGATAATGATTAACTCACGTATACGTAACTACAACATCTGACATAGATTCTATTTTTAATACACGTGTTCCTCAATTCCAATTGACACATTACAATACTTCTCACGTAACCAAAAGCTCAAAACTTAAGTTTCCAATTATAATACATTTCCGTAAAAGACTGATATTTGTGACCTGGGAGAAAACAAGAATACTTTTTGTTAAACCGTTTGGGAACTGCTGCAACAAGTCTGTAGGCAATGAACCTAAGAAGAGATCTGGGATTAAATGGGTGAGTCATGCGTATTAACATTTTGAATCCAATCGTTACATGTTTAACAACGAATCTAAACAAGAGTGCGAGGCCTTCTCAAAAGTGGAAAGAAGTCACATCTATACTACATAAAGAGATATAGCAACGGTCTAAACCACTAGAAAAGAACTAAAAAAACCAACCAGATATTACATGTTACAACAACTCTCGATTCCAAAGAGAGGCCATTTCACTTTGTTCAGCCACCATTTTTAAGCATTCAGTGCCGTTTTTTCTATGTGACATAGTGCATGGTTTTACGTCTGTGGCGACTATAGTCAGATACAAACCTAAACGACAATCCACATCCATCGACCTTGCATATGTATGGTCGCTCTCCCGTGTGCAGACGCAAATGTTCTGTCCTCGCCCATTGCCATTTGAAAGTCATTGAACATCCTTTCCAAGAGCACTCGAAAGGTCTTTCATCCTTATGCACACGTTGATGAAGCACCAGATATTTGTGAGCCCTGAATTTCTTTCCACACCCTTCGTGAGTGCAACGGTTTCTCTTGTGAGTTTGTAATTTCGCTTTACTCTCAAAAGTCATCTTGCATCCCTCTAGGTAACAACGGTTGGGGTGAGTTGTCGTGGGGACTTCTTGCTGACGACTCCCTGAGCAAGCCTTTGGTGTTTTCTTCAGCCTTTTCGCAATGGGTTTCTTCTCTTCATCACTCGTTTCAGTGTGCTTTAATGAAGTTTCACATGTTGCTTTCCTCTTGCCCCTTGACCTCAACCCTTCACAAGGACTCCTTATGAAACCAATGCTACTCTCTGGATTATCATTTGTCTCAGACTCTGATTCTATTTTCCGCTTCTTCTTTGCTTCTCCCATAGAATTGGGAGCCTCAATAACTTCGGTGTTTTCTGAGCTTGAAACTTCACTCTCCATGCTAAGCTCATCATTTAGAACTTGCAATCCATTTGAAGAAGCTTCATCACCATTGCTCGAACTTAATATATCGCTACTTTCCAAAGGTTCACCATCATGGGTCATGTCAACAACTAAGTTCTCACTGGCCGTGTTTATGTCAGGAATTTCCATACCCACATGAGCTGAAGAATGCTCAGTGTGCAGAATTATTTCAGAGCACAAGTTTTCTCTGGTAGACACAGCTTCTGCTCCCTCCACCTGTTCGTGATCACCAAATACAGCTTCTCTTTGGGTTGGTTTCACAATCTGTGATTGCTGTTCATCCTCAATATTAGTGACAGTAGACCTAGGTTCTCCAAACTCTTGGTCACTCATTTCAACCGCTTCCTGAATACCACGTACAGACACATCACTGCAGACATAATCACCAGACAATTTTCTTGGTCCGTCATGATTATCACCTGTAGAAACAAGTATGGTCTGGCTTGCCACAACATGACTACCTGAGTTGGAGCCATTATTATTGCTGGTCATAGAGTGTCCTTGGTGCTGCTCTCTGGATATGGAGGTTAAGGTTAGGTCAGCAGAGTCTCCATTCACCATACTCAAACTATTTGTGACATTCCCATCTAAATCTGAACCAAACTTGACAGTGATCTCGGGATGTTCTTGCCCATGTCCCACAGTGAAAGATGAGCTACAAGGATTTATGGAAAATGATACCCCAATGACCCTTCCAGAGTCTCCAATCTCACTGTTCATCTCAGAACGAATTGCACTATCCAGATGTGACCTACTGCTAAAATTTTTACATGTCTTATCAAAATCTTTTGATTTAGCTAGGGTAGCTAGCTCCTGAACTTGTTCTGCTGAAGGCTTTGGATTCAACTTTTTCTTTCTCGAGTACTGGATGATCTTTTCTTCCTTTTTTCCGGTCTGAGAATCCAAATTATCCCTTAATTTTCCATCTGCTTTTACTTCAAGATGTTCACAAGGTGTGAAACTTGAGGTAGAACTGGGTTTAGCTTTTGAGCGTGATTTTCTCTGCAGCCATCTGATAGTTGTAAAATCTAGCATCTGGCTTGTATCGGAGAACAAGCCACCTAGTGACAGTGCATGCTGAATTTTCTTAGTAGGGGAATTTTTCCTCACTTTCACACAGTACCGTAAATTGATGCCAAGTTCTGAGGTCCAGTCTACACTGTGTTCGTATTTTTCTTCATCTTCAATTGCAAGATCAATTAGACTCAACTCTTCCTGAGATGCACTCTCTAACAGGACATCATCATAGCTGAAAGGGACTTTGACCTCCTCTGCCACTATAGCCGCATGTGCCTTGAATTTTTGAAAGTCTGCAACAATTTTAGAAAAAGGTTAACAGAATATCAACAATCAACAGACTTTTAGATAATTTTTATTTCCAGGGGGGTGTAAAAATCATAACTCTCTTCTATTCAACAATTTATCAAAAAGTATCGCAAATGATGCAGACAAACCTTTATGGCAAATAACAAGGAATTTCAATCCACCTCTTGATTGCAGCAGTCTCTGAAGTTCAATAGTGTGTTCGAGGCAGAAAATGCGAGGTCTTATATATCTAGAAGACGTTTTCCATTCGCAGTCAGACTTTTCTGATGACAGTGTCATAATTTCCTGAGCATCTGTAGAGTTAATAGAAACAGAATTAATAGACTTTAAAAGGCATATGATGCAGTTCATAGCTTGGATAAAAACTGATCTGTTACCTGTCTCTCCTTGTCTCTCTGAGAGATCTTTTAATGCTTTTTCAGAAGGCTGTACCACAGACATAAAGGGGAAGCCAAGAACGCCACAAGCCACACATGGCAAGGTTCCAGTATCAACTTGGAAATCGTTAAGCAGACCATCATCATCGTCGTAGTATACATCATTCAGCTTCTCCATGAACAAGCTCAATTCCTCTAAAAGAGAAGTCTTTTCTTTATTCTGCAATTCAGAATGACCCTCCTCAAGTTCTTTTTTTGCCACTGCTGGAGGTGAAACAGCAGAAGCACCAGCAACTCCAGCAGCTGCAAGAGCCAGTGCGCTATGACGCGGAAGTAAATCAGGGTCCCACATCACCAAACGAGAGCCTGGTTCTCGAAGAAGAACAGATAAATTCTTGTTTTCGTTCAATATATCTTCTACAAAAGCTCTTTTCACAAGGAACTCTCTTTCTTCTCTCTGCCGATCTCTTAGTCGGGAGCTACGACCACCTGGTAGCAATGATCGTGGCACTCTGGAAAATGTAATAATTACAAGAATATGAGCATTGACATGGTCCATCAAAACGTACAGGTTATATGACAAAGAGACCATGGTAACCTGCCTTGAAACAAAGGACATAGTCAAGAGATATAGCAGCTGCTGATGGGACAGCATGGGTAGATAATTCATGGCTGCCCGACGCACAGCAGCTTCCTTTGCTACGTTGAGCCACTGTGGGGTTCCAAAATTAGCGGCTTCCCCACAGTTAAAACCTAGGAAAAGTTATATTAAACCCGCTTAGTTATGGATTCCGAAAAGTTTGTAATTCGTATTCCTAACCTAAGCCAAACTATCCACTTTTTTTACTATGCGCCTGAAATAACTACCCAATAGAAATATGATTCTTCATTCTTCTGATTGGAAGATCAATCCTCACCTCATGCTATGTCGATAAACACCCTTTTTCTCCACAGCTTTATTCAATTTCTCACATTTTCTCAACCACTTTGTAGAATGCAAATGGAATGAACAGAATTACTAAGACTTGAAAGAAATGTTTGAAAAAAAAGGCACTTTACCGTGGCTGAATCCTACATGATAAGACCTCGGAAAAGTCACAACAAATTCACCAGGATTTTGTACCAACCTACGTAGGCAAACAAACATAAATAAACATAGATATAGCAGAGAATGGAAGTAGTTATAAGAAAACACTGCCTCATATCTCCACATAACAGAAGTGAAAGTTTAAATGAAATAAAAGGCCTACCTACAGCAGGGAATGCCAGATGCAACTATCATCTCAGGTGATACAAGAGTTGTCTTTTCGCCTAGTTGGGTGAGAGCAGCTGACAGTAACAACGAGCAGAGAAGTGTTAATGAGAAACAGGACAATGCTTTTCCTAAGAGTATTGCAATCTCTTCTATCTATCATAGCGCAAAAGCAATAAGACCTACGACAATTAACCACAATTAATAAACTCTCTTCATACCATGGTCAATGTTAGCCATATTTTCATTTGCAAAGTAGGAAAATTATGCTAATAAAGAAAACGTCAATGCGGTAATCATTCTAGGAAACCTCATTTTTCACATGCATTATAATAACAACATATCTCTATAAATACAGAAACAGTATATCATCTTTAGCAGTAGTTTTCAAAAAGAACGTACCCAGTTGGTCAATGTTCCTGCCATAAGAATTTTTGCGGATAACCTCTTCAAAGTCAAGCGCATAATCACAAGGGACAGCGTACCAAGTCTTTGGTGAGCCAGTGTGAAGATAATTCATACTGTGAAGCTCATGATCCTCAACGTGCCAGGCAAACCAACTGAACAACATACCGATATAAACCATGGGAGATGTAACACCAGGAATGTCATCTGGCATGAAACGTGTAACAGAACCAGGTGAACGTGCAATCATCTGAAGGTTCCACGAACTGTTGGAGAGCTTCCAGCCTGCAGTACCTTCCATTTCATCAACAATATCCATGTTCTTCTGCTTGGACGAATCCTGAGATGATAAACTTGTAGAAGCAAGGGGTGCCTTTTCTACCTCAGGCGATGACTTTTCACCGTTCTTACCTGATGGATCATTATTTTCTGTCTTCCTCTGATAAAATCCCCTGCCCCTCCTCTTCCTCTGCCGGAAATGCCTGAAATGATCCTCTGGCTCACCGAAAGCAGAGCCAGGCACGTCATTAGCATACTCTATATATATAGGCTTCTCTAAAGCCGCTTTCCAGAACAATGCCTCAATGACAACTGGTGCCAGTTCCTTAACCGTTCCTAATTGGGTTTTGTAGAAAGCTTTCGACTTAGCTTCAAACTGATCCAATGTATAAACGCCTCCACTTTGCCAAACCTGCTTAACACCACTCCTTTGAGAATTACTCTTACCCTTCTCTCCTTTGTTTTTTTTCACAGTTTGGCCTAACTCTTGCTGCCTAGTGGTGAATACAGCTCTATCCTCTTTACACACCTTCGAAATGTCAACATCTGAAACCAATTCGGGACACTTCAAAAGAGACTTGTTCAAGTTGTAGAAAACATACTTTTTCGATGGCTTGGGTAAAGGAGGAATGATCTTGCAAATCCCAAAGGCACTAGCTTCCTTTTCGATTTTCGATATGTAAGCAATGGGATCTGCAAATTCAGTGTCTGTAGGTCTAAACACAGGTGCCAATGGCAAAGCTTTAAGCCAATTCGGAATTTCAACATTACCCATCTTAAATTCCCAATTCCGTAAGACCCAGCACTTCAAACACCAAAATCAGATCAATCCCACAATTAACAAGATCAAGAACAGAAACCTAGTGGAGAAACCCAGCACTCTAAAACCCTAGATTCGAAAATTCCGATGCCGGTTTCAAAGATGTATCTTCCTGGCTTCTTCAAATCGGGACCAAATCAACACAATGAAATTTTACGTAACGGTACGATCAACAACGGCAAAAGCAGCGGAATCTTCATGAGGAGAAGAAACGATATGAACTGTGCGGTTGCGCAACGACGGAGAAACGGAGGAGAAGCAAAGAGAGAGAAAGTTGTGTAAAGAAATTGTTAAATCTTGAAAATTCCTAATTTACTTTAATGTTTGCCGTTGGCGCATGTTAGCGTGGGATAACTAAACTCTTACTAGTGTGCGCGCAGTATCAGATAACTTAAACCAGCGGTTCGGTGGTTCGTGGACCAGACTGACTCTTTTACGGACCAGTTCTGGACTTTTGGATTACTGTTTTCGCATTTAGTAGCATTAACTATTAAAAGCCCACTACGGTATGGCCCTATTTATAATAACCAGTTTTTGAAAGAAAGAAAAAAAAAACTGTTTTCTTTCTCATTAATATAGACATGATGAATTCTCATTTGATAAACTCTAAAGAGAATAAGAAAGAAAGAAAAAAGCGACGCCGACTAAAAGGGCGATCATCAATTTCCAATCGCCGTTCGTGCCGATCATAACAGCAGACACCACCATCGCCGTCCCTCTTTTGGGCTTATGAACTTCTCTCTCACGAAGAGTTTCCATCAAATTCAGAGTGAGCGGAGCTTGAAGACCGGAGATATTCTCGTTTTCTGCCGGAATTAGGATAAGTTTTTGTGTTTTCAACAAGTTTGGATTAATCTTGTGGGTTGCATATTAGTTTGCAGAGTTTGGTTGAGATCGCCTAGGGTTTGCTTGTACAAACCTTCATCATCTGGATTTGCTCTGGTTTTCTACTTTATTGATAAGTTAGTGAAGCTTTGAAAGGAAAGTCAATTGCATAAGATAGATAGCTGTGTTTATAAAATCTACCAAAGCAATTGTTCAAGTCCGAGCAAATTTCTAAGGTTATTGAGAAGTTGTTGAGACTCCAATGAGTATACTAAGTTGGAATTGTCAAGGGGCTGGGAACACTGAGACAGGCCGTCGTTTAAGGGAGATGCAAAGAACGTTTTTTCCAGATTTTCTATTTCTCATGGAAACTAAACAAAAAAAGAAGTATGTTACGAGATTACAAGACTCTTTAGGTTATGATAACTGTTTCATGGTTGATCCAGTAGGATTGAGTGGTGGCTTAGCCGTTTTTTGGAAGAATTGCTACAAGGTTGAAGTGTTGAGTGCTGATAATCGCATAATTGACTTGAAGGTGAATATAGGGTCAATGATGTTTTTCCTCACTTGTGTCTATGGCGATCCAGTGAGAGCTCTTAGACAGTTAGTATGGGAACAACTTTCTGGGATTGGCATTGGTAGAAATGAAGCTTGGGTAGTGCTTGGTGACTTCAATGAATTGATGACCAATACCGAGAAAATGGGAGGACCTCTCCGCAATGAATCATCTTTCTGGGATTTTCGTAACATGGCTCATAATTGCAAATTGGCAGAGATAAGAAGTTCTGGAAACTGGTTTTCTTGGGCAGGCTGGCGAGATAAAATATGGATTCAATGTCGGCTTGACCGGAGTTTCGGTAATGACGAATGGTTTCAATTATTTCCTAGAGCTCATATGGAATATCTTGATATGTGGGCATCAGATCATCGACCTATTTTGATTACCTTTGCTTCGGAGCAAAGTGTTAATGCCAAAGGAAGGTTTTGTTTTGATAAGCGGTGGTTATCAAAACCAGGAATTGTTGACGTAGTGAAAAGAGGATGGTGTGGTGGACAACAAGATATAGAGATCTCTTTGGCAGAACGTATAGGAAGATGTAGATCAGAATTATATCGTTAGAAAAGATCATCAAATACTAACTCTGAGATAAGGATGGTGAAGTTAAAAGAGACTCTTGAGAAGGAAGTTTCTAAAATGCACCCAGACCCCAACGTAATGCAGAGGACAAAGACTGAGTTAGCTTTTGCTTATAAAGAGGAAGAGATATTCTGGAAACATTGCAGCAGGGAACAATGGCTTAACACAGGGGAAAGAAACACTCGTTACTTTCATAACTGTGTGAAGAGTAGAAAGGTAAAAAATAGGATCTTGATGCTTGTGGATGAAGAGGGTGATGAACAGTTTTCAGAAGGATCCAAAGGACAGATTGCCATAAACTATTTTCGAGAGCTCTTTAGCAGCTCAAAGCCACAAAATTTAGATTCCCTTCTTGAAGGCTTTGAAGCAAGGCTCACACCATCTATGAACGAAGCTTTAACGGCGCCAGTCTTAGAGTCGGAGATAAAAAAAGCAGTTTTTAGCATAAAAGGAAGTAGAGCGCCAGGAGCAGATGGCTTTACGAGTGATTTCTATCAACATTTCTGGAGTATAGTGGGGCCAAGTGTAACAGCAGAAATCCAAAAATTCTTTAGCTCCTCTTCCTTTCCAATAGAATGGAATTATACCCAAATATGTTTAATACCGAAAGTGAAGAACCCATCGAAAATGTCAGAGATGCGACCAATAAGCTTATGTTCAGTGCATTACAAGATTATCTCCAAGATCATGTGTGAGAGGCTTAAGAAGATCCTTCCTTTGATCATATCAGATACACAAGGAGCTTTTGTATCAGGGCGTGTAATAACTGATAATATCATTATCGCTCATGAATTGATTCATGCTTTGCGGACTAACGATGTTGTTTCTAAGGAGTTTATGGCGATTAAGACTGATATGTCCAAAGCGTACGATAGGGTTGAATGGTGCTTTCTGGAGAGACTAATGGAGAAAATGGGCTTTGACCATCGATGGATAAAGTGGATTAGTTGCTGCATTAGATCAGTTACTTACACGGTCTTGTTAAACGAGCAATCTCATGGATATATTAAACCGGATCGTGGCCTTCGACAAGGAGATCCACTATCTTCGTTTTTGTTTATTCTCTGTGCAGAAGCTTTAGTGAATGTACTAAATAAGGCATAAGTAAGTGGTAGGCTAAACGGGATACAACTTGCTGATTCTGGCCCGTCAATTCACCATCTTCTTTTTGCTGATGATAGTCTCCTCTTGTGCAAAGCCTCAGCGAATGAGGGATCAGAGATCATGCGTTGCTTGAAACTGTATGGGGAAGCCTCGGATCAAGTCATCAACAATTCCAAGTCATCTATTATTTTTGGGTCTAAGGTAGAGGAGGTATTAAAACATGTGGTTAAAAAGATTCTTGGAATTGGAAAAGAGGGGGGAGAAGGATCATATTTAGGACTTCCCGAGTGTTTCAGTGGATCTAAAAGGAAGCTCTTAAATTTCATTCAAGAGAAACTTCAATCGCGTCTCCATGGATGGTTTGCGAAATCTTTATCACAAGGTGGTAAAGAAGTTCTGTTAAAATCGATAGCTTTGGCACTCCCTGTTTATGCGATGTCATGCTTTCAGTTACCGCAAGATCTGTGCAAAAAGCTCACAAGTGTCATGACAGAATTTTGGTGGAGCAGTGGAAATGATCGAAATAAAATACCTTGGGTAGCTTGGAAAAAACTATGCAAGAAAAAAGAAGACGGTGGCCTTGGATTTCATGATATTGTCAAATTCAATCAAGCACTTTTATGCAAACAAGCTTGGAGACTTTTAGACCAGCCACAATCACTTCTAGCGAGATTCCTAAAGAGCCGTTATTTTAAGAAAAAATCCTTCTTGGATTGTGGTGTAGGCACCAGACCATCGTATGCTTGGAGAAGCATAATCCATGGTCGAGAGTTACTGAAAAAAGGCTTGAGGAAATCTATTGGAAATGGACAAAATACATGGGTATGGATAGAAAAATGGATCCCTGATGACTACCCGAGACCGCCGACAAGTTTGCAACGGAACAGAGACGTTATGCTAAGAGTATCAGATCTGTTGGATCGTAACACGGGACACTGGGACGAAGATAGAGTGAGACATTTGTTTATTCGGGAAGATGCTGATTATATTCTCTCTCTAAGAGTGTCGACTGACCTCCAAGATTCATATGTTTGGAGCTTCTCAAAGAATGGCCTTTATAATTCTCAAAGTGGTTATAAACTATTAGAAGCACTTCCTGAGCATCAAGAATTTCCAATCACTTCTCTTCCTCCAATTGAGAAGAAGTTATGGTCACGATTATGGAAAGTCCAAACCATGCCTAAGATAAGACATTTCATGTGGAAGGCTCTAGCGGGAGCATTAGCAGTTTCAGACAGATTGCAATCGAGAGGTATCCACATAGACCTAACTTGTAAAATGTGTGGGAAGGAAACTGAAACCATATGCCATGTTCTCTTCCATTGTCATGTGGCAAAACAATCTTGGGGACTCTCTAATATCCCTGCTCCCGAGATGGGTTTCTCTAAAAACTCAGTTTTCTTAAACCTTTTTCACCTTCTTAATCGTGCTGAAAGACGTGACAGTCTCACCAATAATACACAAGTTTTTCCTTGGCTTTTGTGGCATATATGGAAGTCCAGAAACTCATTTGTGTTTGAAGGGAAGCGCTATGATGCTAACAGTATTTTGGTTAAAGCCCGAGAAGATGCAGAGACGTGGATGGCAGCAAACAAATCAGATGCACCTGCAACAAATACATCCCTCTCCACATCTTCTCATACCCATCATACTTGGAGAAGCCCGATGCTTAGTTTTGGTAAGTGTAACATTGGATGCTCTTGGATTAAACAAGAGATGAACTGTGGGGCCGCCTGGATTCTTCGTGATCATTCAGGTAAACCTCTGTTCCATAGTCGTCGATCATATTCGAAAATTGCATCACGTTTTGAAGCGGATCTCTTGAGCCTACTATGGGCAGTAGAAAGCTTAAGTAACCTTAGACAAAACAAGATCATCTTTGAGATATCATCCCAAAAAGTAGTGGAAGCAATGCGTTACCCACATAGATACCCCCTCTTTCGACACTTGATCTCAGACATTAGAAGATTTTTGGATGCCTTTGAGTTTTCAGTTATAGTTAATTCTGCAACTGAATGTAATCGGGTGGCTAATGAAATAGCAACAAGTTTCACGAGAGATCATCGTTACCAATCTTATGTTGCACGGGAGGGGCCATTGTGGCTACGAGAAATCATCATAGAGGAATCTAAGCTCTTGGTTTGAGATTCTTCTTCAGGGACTTCGTGCCTTTACGTTTTATTGTTGCAGTCCTACTGGACTTGTTTTTGTTTTGTTTTATCAGTCCATTTACTTAGTGTTCTTAATTTCGTCTTATAATGGTCTTGTGTTTTTGTTATATTATATTTTTAGTCTGTTGTTGAAAAATATAGACATGATCAGATATTATTATAAAACAAATTAGGATATTCGGATCAAAAAAAAATCGGATTTAGAATCTCTATATATTGGAAGAGTTTACTAGCTAAATTTTAACATGATATTGATCTTTAGTATGAATTTTTTTTTTTTTTGGTAAAAGTAGTATGAGAAGATTATCAAAGATGAATAAATTTTCGGTAATTGTAAAACGTAAAATAAGAAGATCAAAGATATGTTTAACAAGATTGACCCATAACCGAACCACCACAACCACACGACATAATCATAAAAGAAACAGAACGTTTGAACCAAAAAAAAAAAA
>Ga0041059_1001799_pt1 | contig 16699 bp, 12 predicted proteins | sample AraColnosormetaG_FD_56232 | JGI IMG/M metagenome (GOLD analysis project Ga0041059, IMG submission 56232) | Arabidopsis roots microbial communities from North Carolina, USA - Col MF nosort | ecosystem: Host-associated > Plants > Roots > Unclassified | place: USA: North Carolina | collected...
GTTAAACTCCATCAGTACTTTAACCATCACTTCAAAGTTCAAACTCTTTTTTTTTTTTTTGTTTGATCCAAATTTTAACAAAATTATGGATCGCAATTTCCTCCTAACAGTTACATTGATCTGCATTGTCGTCGCCGGTGTCGGTGGCCAATCTCCTATCTCTTCTCCGACCAAATCTCCCACCACTCCTTCTGCTCCAACTACTTCCCCTACTAAATCCCCCGCCGTTACTTCTCCCACTACGGCTCCGGCGAAAACTCCAACTGCTTCGGCTTCTTCACCGGTTGAGTCACCAAAATCTCCGGCTCCTGTTAGCGAGTCGTCTCCACCACCGACACCTGTTCCAGAGAGCTCTCCTCCGGTTCCTGCACCAATGGTTTCTTCTCCAGTGAGCTCTCCACCGGTTCCAGCACCAGTAGCTGATTCTCCTCCAGCTCCGGTAGCCGCTCCGGTTGCTGATGTACCGGCTCCTGCTCCAAGCAAGCATAAGAAGACTACAAAGAAATCGAAAAAGCATCAAGCTGCACCTGCTCCGGCTCCGGAACTTCTCGGTCCACCTGCACCACCGACTGAATCTCCCGGACCTAACTCCGACGCTTTTTCTCCCGGTCCTTCCGCCGACGATCAGGTACATTAGCTTATATCAACAATGTTGATATTTATCTACCGTCACAAGTTCGAGTATCAATGTTAAAAATAACCAATGAGACATTTCAAAACAGTGAACATAGATTTTCAATTTTTGTTATATTGATTTAGTAATTACATATTCGATTAACTAAAATGAAAATATGGAATTGAATGCAGAGCGGAGCAGCGAGCACAAGGGTGTTGAGGAATGTAGCGGTGGGAGCGGTTGCAACCGCATGGGCCGTTCTCGTTATGGCATTCTAAATTATTTATCATTTCACCTCTGATATTTTTTAGTTTTTATATTTTTGACCCTACCATTGTCTCTTTCTTTACGAATTTGGTAATGAGTATTATTTAATTGATTATACAGTTTGTTTTCTTTTATTTTATTTATATGGAAATAATAAGAATTCATATCTGTCAGTGATGAAAATACTGTTTTACACATTGATTGTTCTTTTCTTTTGCAGACAAAAGTCCTTTAGTGATGGGTCCGAGTTCTTTATTGAAAATGACACATTCAATTTTAATGCAGAATTATGGACATTTACTCTAAAATAAAATGTTTGTGTAAGTAACGTCTATGTAACAATAAGCAAAGCAGTTACATAATTTGTTTTAGTCTTTTAAATGTTTAAAGTGTTAGTAAATCAAATGTTGATATTTACGTTTGAAACCAATTACATGTGTTTCTTTAAACAAATATTTACAATTGGAGTATAATTATGCGAGAATGAAAGTGTCAGCTACTTAGTTGGATCTTAGTCTTTTATAATGTGAAGTTGGTAAATATTTATTGAATTCATATCTGATACCCAACTCAAGTGGCCAAGTTGCTATAAATGAATTGTCTAAAATTTATTACTAAACATGTATAGATCCAACCAATCATATAATACAATGCTTTTTATTGTACCTTTCAAATAGCTAGATTCATATTTTTGTCTTGTTCCTTAGAGAACTAGATTTGAAAAAGAAAAAAATTAATGGATATCTAATATGGTAGGCAAAAAGAAAGTGAGAATAGAGGACAAGTCATATTCCCCATGCTTTTATTAAAAGTACATTACTCAACTGTGAAGAAATGGCTAAGATTTTGTAAGTAAAGCACAAGTTATACTTGAACCAAGGTCTTGTGTAGAGATTCAAGATTCTTGGCTTTGCAAAGACACAAACCCACCAAGCCAAGTCTCTGATTCCACACACCAATACAAATTTGTATATAAACATAACATTTTCTTCTTCCTAAAGACTAACTTCTAGACAATATGGGTAGTTCAATGGGCTTTCTCGGAAAAGGTTTTGCAATTTTTTAACCTAACAATTATCGACTCAAATCGTTATATAACCGTTTTGACAAATTTTCGTCCTATATATCTTTCTAAATAGATTTCGATATTTGGCCTAGGGGTACCACCGACGCAGATGATGAATATGGTAATGGGTTCACTCTACAAACAATTTACCCAAAAAGCTATCAACAACTTCGACGATTTCCACGTTGCTGTTTTAGACATCTTTAAGTAAGGATTGTTTCATTATTTGATCATTCGAAAACAATGGTTATGTTGGCCAACATTTTTTTTTTTAAAAGGAATTTTATCTATTGAGTGCAGCAACTTCAACTCGGCTTTACCAGGCAGGCACTTCGATTTCCCAACCCCGGACCAAATAAAGGTGAGTCCTCTCCTCTATCAAAATCACACAAAGAATCTTATAATAATTTCTCTATATTTTTAACACAATGTTGAATGATCTAAACAGGTTTGTTTCGCGCGGTGGAAGGAAGCGAAAGACGAAGAAGAGAAGAAAAAATTGTTCATTGAGTTCATGTCAAAGAGCGTGAAGCCAAGTAAACTCGATGATGTCACTATGATCACCGGAATAGTATCTCCACCGGCGGCAATGGCGGCTAAGAGAGCAGGAGAGAATGTTCCTCAGTTAAAATTAATCAAACTTATACCTGATGTTATATTCGTCCCTACGGTCACCATTTTAGCCATTGTCTCTGCCAAACTCTCTAGACGAATGTATTTGAAATAGTGTTTTAACTAAGCTTTCTTTCTTTTCCAAACAAAAAAAACTTAGCACCGACAAGATATAAAACATGATTGATTGATAATACAAAATAGAGAAAAATATATACACTCTAAATTATAGAAGTAAAGTTCAAAAGTTGATGTAGTTTGAATATATTGTTGACATGAAGAATCAAAACACAGCCACTATAAATATTTCTTTGTACTTTAAAGGCTTAAGAGTTAAGAATATCTTAGAATGAACAATTTTTACTTTTTAACACAAGATCCGATTAGTTACTTGAAAGTTTCCAAACCTTCTTCAGGATCTTCTTCGTAACCCGGCAGAGCCTGACCTTCGTTTTCCTCGCTTTCTCTTCCTGTTGGAAAACCTAGAAGCCATCACAGCATTAGACTTTGGCTTCTCTCTTGAAACCCGACGCCTCTTTGGGTTACTCTCTTCCTTCGTAATGATTTCACGATTGCGCGGTGTTCTTTTCCTTACCTGCGTTGTGTTAGAATGGCATATGAGACCAAAAGGGTTTAGCAAAGTTACACTGAGTTAGCGGAAAACTTACAGGTCTTGATGGACCTTCCTCAATTGAAGCTTGTTCTGTCTTCACTAGATTCTTATCGGGAATAATAGATTTCCCTTCCCTTCGCTTTGATGCTAGAATCTCAGACAGTAAAATATCTGTTGTCTCGTCGTCTTCAGGTGAGACGTGATGAGATGAAACTGAAGCAGATTTCACCGGTTTTTCTTCAGAGATGATCGATTTCTCATCTTCGTTTTTGATAGCCAGCAGGGGCTTTTGTTGTTCTGAGCTGGTGTATACATCAGCAGCTCCAAGTGGATTCACTGTGTTAGCCAGAGGGAATATACTTGGATTTTCACTCAAAACCTTGTCTACGCGGATCTTCAAGTTACGGGCTTCTGACTTTGCTGCTTCAATTTTCAAAAGTATCTGTTCCAAGTACGCATCGCCTTCTCTAAACTCGAGAGGCGGTGTCTCTTCAGAGAAAGCTGTCTCATCCTTGGCGCTCTTATTCTTCTTATCTGATGACCCAAGACAGAAAATATTTTATAAGATCAAAGTTTTCAAAAGGAGTAATATCATATCATAGTTGAGATTTTAGAACACCATACCTAGGTTGCGGGAGTTGTCATTAAGAGCAATATCGGCCAAAGATTTCCGACAATCTATACAAAGATCAGAAACAATAAGATAAGAAATTATTAGACAAGTAATGGTAGATGAACATTAATCACGACCAGAAAGACAAGAACACCAAACTAGTTCCATACCATAATAAGAGAAGAGATTATGGTTTGATGCATAGGATGTAACATCAGCGGTCTCTTCAACTCGCTTTCTCGTTTTCCTCTTCATGAGTCGGGTTTTCTGAGTATAACATGGAAGAGGAGGTAAAGCCTTTACTCCAAGTTCTTCTGATTTGACATTTTCTAACTCCAACTTCTTGGCTTGGTAATATTCTTCAACTTCTTTGTCGTACTTCTGTGCTTGGTTCTGAAGTTCTTTGTATTTGAGTTCAATCCATTTGCAACGCCACATTAAAGTAGGCTGTACAAACCTCCTCCAATGATCAGTCAGCTTCCTTTTTCTGCCATAAAAAGGAACAAACCATAATAATTACCGCATACCATTCACGATATAGAGCAATTCTTCTCCTGACTTCCTTAAAAGGAGATAAATCAAAGACGCAGCTAGCTAAGTCGTAGTAAAGTAACACACAAATTTAAGTCCTTTCAGAATCAATCAAACAACACATAGATGGAACTGATAGTGTTCAATAATAAGTAACAGTAAACAAGGCTACCAAATCCATGAAAATCTACAACACCAAATTAAGCTACAGACGTTTTTCTCATTAGTACAGGAACCCAAGTAACTCCTAAATTTCAGTCTTTTAAGAATCCAGCAACATAGAGATGGAACTGATAGTGTTCAATTAAAAAGTAAAAGTACACAAGCTACCAAAACCATCAAAATCTCTACAAAACCAAATTAAGCAAGAGGACATTTTTTTCTCATTCTGCTATTGGTTAAACACACAACAAACCTTCATGGAAACCATTAAGATAAAAGACTAAATAAGAAGCGTGAGGAAAGAGCTTACCTCACCCAAAGAGGAAGTGAAGTCTCATTACAAATCATGGAGTCAACTTCTTGATCATTCTCATGTTCAGAATCCGTTCCACCAAACGAACTCGAATATCCATCAGTCCCATCATCACACCCTGAGACTTGAATCTCAATGTTATCATTGCATTCCAATATATCAACCTCGTCCTCGTCGAACTCTGCAACCTCTTTTTTAATAGAAGCATCAGCATCAATATCATCACCACCACAAGGAAGATCCTCAGTGACATCTTCTTCAACATGATTATGAAAACTATGGTCCTCATAGTTACTAGTACAAGGCATATCTTTTGGTAATTCCCCAATCTCCTTATTGACTGAATCATCCATATCTATCTTCGATTCCTTCACCTCCATACCAAAATATCCTTTTTATTTCTTCTCAATTAAAACCCTAGAAAAATCCGGAATCAGTAGAGTCATAAAGAACTAAACTTGAAATTGAACAAATTTTCGAAAACTTTCATCACGTATCCATATGCGTCGAATTGGAAAGAGAAAGTGAAGAAGAACACGAATTTACACAAAACCCTAATGTAAAGTTCGAAGCTTGATAGTCGATGAGATCACAATTTCAAATGCAAAACAACAAAAACAAAAACCCTAAGAAAGCTTTAACAGATAAAAGAGATAAAAGGAATAAATACCTAATCGACTTAGCTCGCCGTTTCCGACAAGGAGATGGTAGTAGATAAGTATTTTATAATCGGCGGTGAGAAACACGACGGAGAAAAGACGGAGATCTCATAGCCACCATTATCGTTAGGTGGTCGAGGCTTTTTCTTGTGGGGGAGAGAGAGAGACTGTTTTATCTTACACAAGTGGGGTCCATTATCCTCTAGAGAAGGATTTCTTTCCCTTTTGACCCAATTTTTTTTATTTTTTTCATTACATATATTTGGTCAAAACATTTCATTACATATAGTATTTGGTAAAAAAAATTCATCCAGGACATAAATTTTGATAACACAATTCATATATGGGATGAAATGGGCCACTGAGCCATAATAAATGAGATTTCTTATCCAAATTCATAATCTAATGAATATAACATTTACTTTATATTATAAATATATTAATTATTTACTTCAATTTATAAAATATATGTGCAATAGATAATACCCATTTATATATCTGGAGAAGAAAAGATTAACTAAGAAAACTAAATCTTTTGATTGACAAACAAGATTATGGTTCTATGTTAATTAATAAATTTATTTAATTTAAAGTAATTAGTAATTTTGATACAATTTAATGGAAAATCTACAAGTTTAGCCATAGAAAGTTCTTTCTCATAACTATATAAATAAACTTATAAAAAATATTTTGAAAGCTAATTGAGAAAGAGAAAACATTGTGAAAAGAAGACAAGAAAAAATGGGGAGAGTAAAAATACAGATTAAAAGAATAAATGATAGGCAACAAAGAAATATTGCATTCGCCAAAAGAAAAAATGGGCTTTTAAAGAAAGCTTATGAACTCTTTGTTCTATGTAATGTACCAGTTGCTCTCATTCTTTTCTCTCCTTCTGGTAAACTCTTCGTCTTTTATGCCAAAGAGAGGTATATTATATTAATAAATTACGTTTTCATTTTCTTCTTCTTCTTGTAGCTCCAATATTTTATTATTTCATCATATATATTATTACTATCATCTGATATCAAATCATCGTTATTGTTCATGATTATAGACCCGAAGAGATTATATGCAAGTTTCTTGCTCGGGCTGTACGCACACGGTAAATTCATTGTGTTAATGCATGCATTTATATATAAGAACATAAAGTAATAGGTTTGTTTAATTTTATTGTATGAGTTCTAATATTCTTATTTTATACATATGCATGAACTCCTGATATTGTACTCGGTTGGTCCATCTGATCGAACACAGCCTCCCTCATGAACCGGTAAAAAAATCAAAACTATCTAACGGTTAATTCATCTCGATTTTCGTATAGTGATTTTGTTTAACGTTACCTAAATTTTTTGTTTTTCTTGATTGGTATGGAGAATCTAGAATATACAACGGTTGGTCATGCAGATGCGTTCAGAAACCAAGTGCAGTGACGAGAGTCTTGACGATGGGCTTCGTTATCTAATTCAACCAAAGGCATGTTGATTAAAATAAAATAAAAATCTCATGATTTGGCAATATATAGGTATATAAACAAAAAAAAGTTAAAGTACTTATGCATGCTTTTTTTTTTCTTAAAATAGGAGATCGAAGATGAGATCGAAGAAGTCAATGCACGACTGGCCGAAGTGGAAAAACAATTGGAGTAAATATCTTATTTTATAGATATGCTTATTAAATATTTCTAATAGACATGGATAATGTATTTTTGGATAAATCGTTAATATTGGTTTCTCTAATTTTCTTTTTTAAGGCGTTTCCTGGAAATACCAGATCAGTGGGAATCACTAGCTGAACTTAAACGTCGAGAGGAAGATTTCCAGAAGACGTTGGATATAGTTCAATCTCGGAAGGTAAATTTATATAGATAACAATGATTATTTATGAAAGTCACAGTTAAAGAACAACAACGAGCATTTTAGTCACGTATCATTCACAATTCACATACAAAATTTTCAGTTTTGACATGATTCCGATTATTAATTATTGTAAAAAAGTCTAAATCTTATGTAACTAGTTAGAGTAAACTTAAATGTAACTAGTTAAAATGAAAATTTATCCATTCGTTAAAACGCAATTGCTAACATTTTTAGTATCTTATAGAAAATGCTAGTTAGTTTAAAATCATGTTATTTTATTATTCTGATACGTATTTTAAACTGATTATTTGCTTATTGCTAACTTTATTTTTCATTTCAGCGAGATTTGAAGCCTGGAAATTTCGTCAGTGGAATAAAAAAATTCTTGAGGATTTAAGCAAAATTAATTTTTATATCGGAAAATAAGCTTTGAAATCGTTTGTATAAGAAAACTGCATCTTAGTAAAATAACATCCTAAACTCAATTTTACTGGAATAAATTATATATATATAAAAAGTATTTTATGGAGATAATTTAGTTAACAATAAAAAGAATCTAAATTATCTATTATTTATTTGTTATTTATGAGGCAAAGATTCATTTTATTCATCTTTATCTTAAAGATAATTACCAGTTACATCCAATAAGTTATTTTTTCTTTTTTAACCTCTACTCATCTTATTAGAGTAAAAGCTTTGACATAATGGGCCTAGGCCTACACATGGCCCGTAAAGGATCCATCTTACGCATACCCAACCCAGTACTCTCAGACATATCCATCTCTTCCCCTTTCACATTCTCCCATTCAAAGCATTGAATCAACGATCCAAGCGCCAATGTCACAATCCTCTGACCTAATCCGGCGCCGGGACAAGTTCTCCGGCCATTCCCAAACGGCATCAGCTTGTAAACATAGTAATCGCTTCCGCATCCGTCATTATATCGATCTGGATTAAACTTCTCTGGCTCCTCCCAAATCTCTGGATCTCTATGTATAGCCCAAGCGTTAACCATCACTATCGTATCTCGCGGGACGTCGTAACCTCCGATTTTCATGTCGTCCGTCGGTGATCGAGGGATTAGAAACGGCGCCACCGGAAATAGCCGGAATGTTTCGGAGACGACGTTTTGGAGGTAAGGAAGCACTGCGATGTCTGATTCGTCGATTAGTCGATCTTTTCCGATCTTCTCATCGATCTCCGATCTCGCCTTCTCCAGTACTTCTGGATTTCTCAGTAGATTCGCCATCGCCCACTCTAATGTCACAGCGGAGGTCTCAGTTCCGGCGAGCATCATCGACTTCACAATTTCAAAAACAATCAGGTTAAAATCGAATCTCACAATTCACTTCATTGAAATCTCACAGAAGTTTATAGAATTTTACCATCATAAGGCCTTTGATGATAACGTCAGTGTAATACTCAGGTTGTTGTTGTTGTAGAGAGATCAAATGATTGACCATTGTGTTACCTTCTTTATCTCTTCTACATTCATCTAACAAACGCTGCAAAATATCATCCATTGATTTGCCTATAGCTTTAACTTCTTTCTCGAATTTGTTTCCGAATAGTTTTAGTATTGGTAAGTAATCAGCGGAATGATTAGCGCCGCTATACATGGCGATATCGTAGACTAGCTTCTTGAATAGCTCTGCTTCTTCTTTGTTGTTGACGTCGTCGCCGTAATATCTCTTCCCTGTAACCATTCTTACTATGTTGTTGAATGTTAGATCAGATAAGAGCGGTTCTAGCTCGATGTGAGTGAAATCGTTGCTTTCGTTGGAGGTTTGTGTGTAACGTGAGAGGCGTGTGAGCATCCGTAAGATCTCGTCTTTGCGGATGTGTTGGAAGTTGATGAGACGGTGAGAGGAGAGAATCTCTTGGGAGCAAATGCGGCGGAGGTTACGCCAGTGGTCGCCGTAAGGAGCTGTACCAACGGTTGTGTGGTTGTATGCGACGTATTTGGCGGTGAGTTGGAGCGGCCGGCTGGAGAGAACGATGTCGTTTTGGCCGGTGAAGGATTCTTGGGCGAGAGAAGGGGATGTTATGACCACGACGCGTCGGGAGCCGAAACGGAGGGAAAAGATTGGGCCGTATTGGTTGGAGTAGCGTTGGAGGAGACGGTGGATCGGCGGTTTCATGAGGTGGAGATGGCCGACGAAGGGTCGTGACGGTGGTCCTGGAGGAAGGTTGAAACGTTGCGTTTTGGAGTAGAGAAATTTGTAACTTATTACAAGAAATAGAAGAGGGAGAAGGATGAAGTATAACATTTTGTCTCTCTCTTCTAGTTTCAGGATGTTTGTGTTTTTTTCTACTTGTGCGAGGATTTGGCTTATGGTTTGTTTGTTCTTTTATTTATAGAGAAAATTTTACTCAAATCAAAGTAGTGATGTCATATCTGTAACGTGACAATTAGTAGTGGAACTTGAAAGTTGTGCTTTTCGTTTTAAAAGACCAGAGGAAAAAAACAAAAAACATCTTCTACGATTTCGAGTTCTCCATATTATGATTATCATTTCTCTCAAAACTCCATTATTAAGTTAAATAAAAACTCTGAAATTTGTTTCTATGTGCTCGTCGAAGATTAAAGATATTAACCCATGCCAGCTTGAAAACAATTTTTTAACCTTTCACATGGAAATTCGAACACATGCAAGTTTTCACGTTTTCCATATAAATCAATCTAATTCAAAACTCCACCAATAAAGCTACTAAACTCAAACTCTAGAATTTCTTTCTTTAATCTTTTCCATATGCTAGTCTCGGAATAAAGATACTCGAACCAATACAACTTGGCAACCATTTTAAAACTTTTTAATATAGAAATTCGAAAACATTCAAATTCGTGATGTGGGATTAAATTCGGATTCACATATCAACCACTCGTCCACTACCATTACTATACATAATATTAATTGACCATGTCTCAAAGGCGCAAAAGTCGAGAATTGTAAGAAATTGTTATATTGCAATTTGTTTATTTCTTCATTGTTTATGACTTTTATTTTCTTCAATTTTCATTGTTTATTAGTATGACTTGGGGAATATTCGAGTTTACTATTAACATCTACGATTACAAAGAATTTGAAGTTTAGCTGATGATTGTATAGAACTATTCCTTCCTGCAAATATAGAAGGAAAAACAAATCTTAAAATCAATCATAGATGAGAGACACCTTCCCAAAATTCATTGTTAATGTTTGTTTGTGTTGTTTTGACAGCGTTAATTGCTCTCAACTTGAAGCATATATGTATTATTAATTGATAAAATTATTTACTTTATATGAAACGTGCTAATAAGTAGTAACAACCACTCAGATTGTGATCAAGGTGTAAAAGAAATTGATAACAAAAAGAAATCGAGGATACTACAATCGTGTTCACTAATCATACATCTCTGTATATGGAGTAATACTATAGTCGCATGGTGTTTAATTAATTAACAAAGAAAGTTATTTATTTGATCAATTAAAACTCACCGAACAATAAATAGAACTCATCTCATAGATCGATATCTTTCTCTTAGAGAATTGGACTAGGAGAATATATGAAACGTGCAAATCACACTCCCATGCTTGCTGCGATCGAGGTGCTTATATGTTTTTAAACATAAAATCAAGAATTATTCAACCGTTTCATTCATACATCATTGCGCTTAGATGATTTTCCGTGAGGTGTTCATAAATTGATTTAAAAGAAAATTATTCTATTGAATCAAAAGTCACCTAAACAGTAAGACAACTCATATTAGAGAATTTTGAAAGCATATCAATGTTGGAGGCAGAAGAAGGAAACAATAATATATTTTCTTGTGGTCGTGAAAAAAAGGTGTATATATATGTATGTGGTTTCTTATCATACTAATTGGAATCTACCGCTACAGAAAGAAAAAAAAAAGAAGAAAATTTGTCACTAACAAAAACAAAATTCTGTCATATAATTGTTCATGTCACATGTGTACGATGCATTTGCGAATCATATTTGATCACATGTCTGTTTTTTTTGACAACTTTTAAAGTTGCGTACACGAGTATGGTGATGTACTGATGTTGAATCACATCATTAAAGCATTTCTTTTCCACCGCTCTTGATAACATTCTTTTGTTTGCTTTGCATTTTCTTCATCGTACGTTTTCAGTTAGTCAACTATTCATATCCTTTGAAGTTGTTGTCTTCTGAATTTTATTGATGAGGTCCAAGATGGTTAAAAGGTTTATAATTACGTAAACTATTATCATCGCACCAAATCACAGAAACTTATACGTACGTACGTTTCCAATCTTCTTTTTTTCTTTCTTTCTTTGAACTCATAAAATACATTCATTGATTAGAATACAATGATTGTTACAGATAAGGTAGCCAGGCCTCTGAATGTACCTTTTTATACTTTACTTTTGTCTTGTATCACGAAGAAAAATTATATTTTGAAACCGAATTTCAGATATTTTAAATGGGACATTGGGATTACTAGACAAAAATAACTCTAGTCACATTTCAAACTATTTTGAGTTCCGTACTTTCACCTAACAAAAAACTTCAAACCTGTTCACAAAAACAGAAAAAAAACTGTTACCAAAACAACTATGCTATTAACAAAAGAACCCATCTAATAAAAAAAAAAATCATCTCTGCCATGCCATCCTATAACCGTTTTTAACTGGGTACCCAAACCATTTTCTGGTTAATATCTTCAATCTCAAATCCTCGACTTCACAAAACTTATGAGCCCATCCTTCCGGTTCAACGGGCCTAAAGCCCAACCCAGGAGTTCGATCTCTCGACTTAGGATTAGAGACTCTAGTCCAATCCACCACGTAAGCCGACACACGCCGTTTAAACTTGGCCTTGAACTCTTGCCACGCTTGGTACTTGTAATGGTTCACCACTCCCTCCTCCGTGTCCGCCACGCGCCACTCGTACTCTCTCTTCAAACCGAAGTGGTGGATGGCCGTGTAAAGCGAGTGCTCTACCGCGCTTAGCCGCACGATCGACTTGTGCCGTTGATCTTCTTCTCGTCGACACGTGTAACCTTGTGTCACACCTCCACGTGGATGCTTTGTCTGATTAGACGGTCCAAACTCGTGTGATTTAAACGACACTTGTCCAATCATGCTCTGATCCGACGGTAGAAGAGACCTAATCATCTGATCCGACGGTTGTGATTGTTTATCCCAAGCCGGAGAGAAGAGAAACTCGTCTACGTCAAGATACATCATCCAGGTGCACGTATCGTTTCCATACACCGCCGCGTGGGAGAACCCAGCCTCTTGGGTCTTGGGCCAGATCCATAAAACTTTGATGACGTCATATTTTTCACTATTAAGCCCTTTAACGACGTCGTTTAACTCATCGTCGCTACCGTTATCGTATATTATGAATCTCTGTATTCCGATCGCCGCGTGATACATCACCCACTCTCTCAGATACTTTGCTACATTGTACACCATCGTCGTCGCGCACAATAGCGATTTCTCACGTGGTTCCACTAACGTGCGCTTGGGGCTATAATACGCCACCGACGGGACGGTCTTTGTCTCTTCTTTACCGGTTGCCACCGCCTCAAGGTAGATTTTGACCGGAGTATCGATCGTTATGTTCGGTAATGAACATCGGAACACCTCTTGGACCGAGCTAGTCACGGCGGTTCTAATGGCTGTATCGGACTCCTCACCAAACACACACCGAAACGACTCCGGTGGTTTATTGGAACCTAATCCACGGTTCGGCCCCTTGACTAAGAGAACGACGTCGGTTTCTGTTGAAATGGCTTCGAAAACGACGAAATTCCATAGAGGGAGATCAGGCCAACGTGTTTCCGGCGAAAGTTGGAACCTTTTCGAAGAGGCGAGGATCGGAGTCGGAATTGGATGGTGGTGGCGATAAATTCCGGGAAGACTGCATCTGAATGATGCACGGTTTGAGAAAGGGAGAATCGCGGCGAATCTCGCCGTGGATTTCTCTCCGTTAGGGTAAAAACATATGTAATTCTCTCCTGGAAACGGCGGTGGCTTAGCTTTCTCCTCCGGTGAAACGATCACTAGAATCTCCCATCCTGGCCAGAGAACAGCTTCGGCTCTGATCCTACGTGAACCGTTGGATAATTGATGATGATTTGAATCTTGAGTGTTGATCACGTAACTAACGAATCTTGATTTAGCTGGGCGTGTCGTGGCAAAGAAGGCAGCTCGATAAATCGTGTTGGGGGAATAATAAAGAGAGATGAAACCAAAGAGAGAAAGAGAAACGAGGATGAAGAAGAGTGTGGTTGTGTGTGCTCTGTAACTTGTCTTGTGATGGAAGAATTGAGAAGCATCGTCTCCTGCTCCGGCGATGGATTTTGGTGTTAATCGAGGAGAAGAAGAAGAACAAGTCTTGAAGGATAACGTCATTTTCGATTACGTATCCAACAATCTTCTTTTGTAGCCATATAAAAAAATCCATCAATTTTTTTTTTAGTTTTTGTATTTGTTACATTATGTGAGTCTTTTCAATTCTGAAAACAAAATTTCGACAACCAAAAGATTGGATGAAGAAAGAAAAATTCATAACCCCATTAAAATAGCAGGAAAAAGCTGACGTTAATCATGATTTAAAATAAAATAAACACACTTTTATTGGTTGATTTTTGCTAAATATAGCATTTTATTTCAATATATTCGCGCATTACACTCGTAGTCTTGGTTACACAACATAATGTAACAATTTTTCCATTGAAAAATACAAAAACATAACTAAACTTTCGTGTAGGCCGGGAGCTTATTCATTATGGGTCGAGTCTTACACAAGGCTCGTAACGGCACCATCATACGCATAGCCATCCCCGGACCCTCACTCATATCAATCTCTTTTTCGTTCACCTTTTTCCAATCAAAGCATTGAATTAACGATCCTAACGCTAATGTCACAATCTTGTGCGCTAGTCCAACACCGGGACATATTCTCCGTCCGCTTCCAAACGCTATCAGCATACGAACATCATCTTTTTCTCCTTCTCCACCGTTGAACCTCTCAGGGTTAAACCTCTCCGGTTCGGTCCAAAGATCTGGATCTCTATGTATCGCCCACGCGTTCACCATTACCATTGTGTCACGTGGCACATCGTATCCTCCGATCTTGATGTCTTCTGCTGTTGATCTTGGCACAAGAACCGGCGCTGCTGGATGTAGCCGGAGTGTCTCGGATACTACGTTTTGGAGGTAAGGAAGGTTTGCTATGTCTGATTCTTCGATCAAACGGTCTTGTCCGATTATCTCGTCGATCTCTAATTTTACTTTGTCCAAAACTTTTGGGTGGTTCAACAAACTCGCCATCGCCCACTCTATTGTCAAAGCGGAGGTCTCTGATGAGGCAACCATTATACCCTGTTTCATGTATCATAAGTGAGAAAACAGAGGATTTTAAAACGTGATTCATGCTAGTCTCACATACACGTACAAATTTCATTAAATATCATAGATTTGTTTAACTGCTCCAAAACGAATACCCTTAAAACTATACTAAAACATTGTATCTGAAATTTGAAATAATAGTGGAAATAACTTATCTTTTCAACCCAAATAAACCAGACCTAAAATCGAGTGCATAAAAAAAAAAAGCAAGAAACCAATTAGAAGCTCAACTTTTATAAAAATCTTTGTATAACTAGTAAATATAATTTTATATTTTTAAAAATCCTTAGAGACATAACTACCTTTGTAGCCTAAGGTTTTGTATAGTAATGATGTTGCTGTTCATTCTATTGAAGGTACGTTGTTTTAAAAATACATATGAATGTTTTTGATTCGTTACCAGCATTAAGCCTTTGATAATGATGTCAGTGTAGTACTCAGGGTCGTCCTGTTGCAAAGAGAGCAAGTGATTAACCATAGTGTTACCGTCTTTATCACTCTTGCACTCGTCAAGCAGACGCTGCAACATTTCATCGATGACTTTTGCTGCAGCTTTCACCTCCTTCTCAAAGCTCCCTCCGAATATCTTCATGAAGGGCAAGTATTCTCCAGGATGCCTCGCGCCACTATTAGTGGTGATGAAAGTAAAAAGCTTCTTGAACAACTCTGCTTCTTCTTTGTCGCTGACATCGTCGCCGTAGTATATCTTCCCTGTAACCATCCTCACGATATTGTTGAACGTTAGGTCGTACAAGATAGACTCGAGCTCGACCTCTTTGCCGACACGGGCGTCACGTGAGAGTCTCGTTAGCATGCGCTGGATCTCCTCTTTGCGGATGTGGAGAAAGTTGGCGAGACGTTTTGAGGAGACGATTTCGAGGGAGCAAATGCGGCGGAGGTTACGCCAGTGGTCACCGTAAGATGTTGTTGCGATGGTTGTGTAGTTGTAAGCAATGTATTTGGAGGTTAGAAAACGAGGGCGGTTTGATACAATGACATCGTTTTGACCTGTGAAGCATTCTCTTGCCAGCGAGGAGGAAGATATGACGACGGCACGGCGGGAACCAAGTCGGAGGTAGAAGATTGGGCCATGGATATTGGAAAGGCGGTGGAAGAGACGGTGAACCGGCGGTTTGATGAGGAGGTGGTGGCCGAGGATTGGGAGAGAGTAAGATGGAGAGGGAGGGAGATAGTAACGCTGCTTTTTAGATGTAAAGAAGAATTTGTAAGCCAAGAGGAAGAGAGCTAAAGGAAGAATAATCACATAGTTAAACATTTTGTACTTCTTTCTTTGGTGATTGTCTCCGATCGAATGATTTGGTAATCTATTTATAGTAGAAAATTGAGTAATCACATCATGACATTTTGGTTTTAGCAAAGAGATACGACCATTTTATTTTGACGAAAATATATTATTATTTGCCATCAGGTTATTAAAACGTAATTACATACGTATGTCGTATAGTGGCTGGCTCTTCACTTCAGTACACTATCTCTTTGATTTTGATTTATTAAGAAAAAGGAACTGTTTTTGTATCTTCAAATTTTTTATTCTTTTATTAAAATCTATTGTTTTTTCTATTTTATTGTATATTTTATCAGTTAAATTAATAGTGACTTCCATAACAACATAGTTATATGTAAAAAAAAATAAAAAAAAATAGGTTGACGTTAATTAAAAATATTAAAAACCAACATAATAACATTAAACTATGTTTATTTTAAATATCATAATTATGATTAAATCAACTAATCATGATACACACGTCTACTTATTGACTAAAAATGACTAAAAATGTAATGTTTCATTTGTATATGATTGATACATTTTTATGCAAAAATGTGTTAAATTTATCACAAACGAGTAATGTTTTTATAAACAAAAATCGTTCACAAAACAAACAGTAACAAGTTCGGTAAAAAAAGAGAAGTTTGGTACGATAGAAATAAGCACATTTTTCTAAAGTGTAATAGTATCATTTAACATATATTATTAAATATTA
>Ga0041059_1001800_pt1 | contig 16694 bp, 12 predicted proteins | sample AraColnosormetaG_FD_56232 | JGI IMG/M metagenome (GOLD analysis project Ga0041059, IMG submission 56232) | Arabidopsis roots microbial communities from North Carolina, USA - Col MF nosort | ecosystem: Host-associated > Plants > Roots > Unclassified | place: USA: North Carolina | collected...
GGGGGTGGGGGTGGAGGCGGACGAGACAAAATCCTCAGTGGCTTCAGTGGTGGCAATGGTGATGACGTCACTGCTGCTTCTGCTGAAGGAGGGCCATTTGAATGAACAGGTGTGGGAGACTGTGGACATTGTGGAGAAGCTTTTTTGGGTTGCGATGATGTCAGCGGATGCAATGTTGGTAGAAACGAAATTGACGGTGAAGCTGGTGATGATGAAGTAGACTCTTCATCTTTACATGAACCATGATCATGTAATATTGAAGTGATCCCAAGGCTAGAGGGTGAGCTGTGAAATCTGGATATTGAAGCAGGTGATCCTTGTGTGGGGCTACGGTTTGGAAGTGGTGATGTTACTGGACTTTGGACCATTCGAGGTGAAAATATCTTTGAGTGAACATTTCTTTGGACTGAAACTCGAAGTCCACGCGATTCGTCAACCTTCTTAAGGATTGAATTCGGATCTGCATAAGATTTATGAGAGGACATTGTATCTTTCTCTTTTTCAGGAGAGGATGTATCAGGACTTGAAACAATATTTTCCGATATCATCAACTTGGTTTTCTCCTTAACTTTCTCAAGTGCCGATTCCAATAGGCTACGTGAGTCAGGGCTTCGAGGAGAACCTGAATCCAAGCTTTCTTGAAGGATATTTGCTGCTGTTATTTGGTTGAAAACAGTCACAGCAACATCAGAATTTGGATCCAACCATTCAGCTTCACTAAATATCTCTTGAACCTTAGCAAATGCTTCCATAGGTAAAACATCTTTTTCCTCCATATGTGGCAGATCAACAGAGGCAAGCTTTTTACCAGCACCCATCTCCGAAAATATAACCTGAACAAACACAGAATGTTACTCCTCTCTTGACTTGGAAAGACAATTAGCTATGTATAACATAAAATGCTTTTAACAGATATGCCAGACTCAAAACTGAACTCACTAATATTAATCATTAAATGCACAAAATTCTTGACTCAGAGAGATGTATTACACGAAGTACTTCTATACAAATGACTAGTATAATTCTGAGCTCATCGGGACTGACCATTTAAAGCTTAGACAACAGGCAACTCTTTTAACTAGGAAACCAAAATTGGTCTACTTATTAAAGAGAAAGAAGATAATTAGTCACCTCTGCACTGAAATCCTTGGGAAACCGATCCGTTGTATTCCACAGTACATCAATCTCACCACGGTTAAGTGTTAGAATGTTTGATCTAAGAAATGCAGTATTGAACACGACCCGAAACATCATCTCTTCCCTCTCAAGATCACTACCTAGGGTAATGCACTCTAGCACGACATCACCGAGAATATGGCAATTGATGTCAATCTTTACCAGTTCACAATCTGCCTGCAACAGTAGATGAAAAGTTAGGACTATCATAACTCTCTGATACTGGGAAGAGTCTGTATAAATGAACACATCAATGATAAAGATCTTGATATCACCTGCTTATATTGCCTAACAGCTTTGCTTCTTTTAGGCATCGAGAAAAGAACTTTTGAAGTCCGATCAGAAGCCATAAAAGGATCTTGACCATATATTCTGAATATGGGTCGGCAACCACCCTCACCATCAAAATCAGGAATCAGTCTAAGATTAACACAGTCTAATGTAAGGGCCTGGTCTAGCGGTGGCCATTGTGAGCCAACATTCCTCCTCGAGATATACTGAAGAAACCTCAACTGTGAAGGCAGCGGATTTAGTGGAGACATTAGCTGTAACAACTCACGAGGAGCCTGCTTATATATCATTTCTAGTGTTCTGTGTTCTCCACTAAACTGTTTGCGGTATAACAAGAGCGAAGCAAGCATAAAAGCTAAAGTCGGCCATCCGCCAAGCTCACAGTGCGACAATAAGATATTCTGTTGACTTAACAATAACCAACTTTCAGCTGATTTTAGGAAGTGATGCACCGTTTCCATTGTAAGCAAAGGGCAACCTTCATAATGGCGAGGATAGTCCATGATGGTCATGTCATACTCAGTTAGTACACTCTCCATCCGGCTTCTGCTATCTCCATCCCGGAAATTAAACACCATGAATGATGCACCGGGAAACTGTTCCCTTAACTGACTCATTATGCGGCTCACATAAACTCTGTAATCTTCATCTTCCAACATATCCGTGGTTAAGCAGCAATCAAAGACTGTAATACAAAAACATCAAAGTTCAGCAACCTTATAGAGCAATCTTATATTTCGTAAGCAGCTTATAGAGCAATCTTTTGTATCTTTCTCACTAAAATAGTCTATTTCTCAGAGCTAAGCATGGATAAGACAAGGACGAATTTGAGAAGTCATGCAACACAGTGAACATACAAAACCTGAAAAATCTATCCATGAGCTAAATCTCACCGATCAAGAATCTTAAGCTATCAAATGTTAGATTCAGTTCAATTAACAAGCCTAACAAGAAGTACACTATAAACTTAGGCTAAAATTATGATTTTTAAGACCTAAAAATTCAAACTTTCTAAAATTTAATACTCTAAGAGCAAGGGATAAGACAAGCAAAAGGATTTGAGAAATCATGCAACCCAGTGACCATACAAAAGAAACTGTTTCCTGACAATTCTTTGAGAATGAGACATCTTAAGCTATAATAGATAGACTTTCCACCAATGAGCCTGAGCCTGTGCTCATGGATAGTTAACAGAATCCATGAACTAAATCTCACCCATCAAGAATCTTAGTCTATCAAATGTTAGATTCAGTTCAATCAACAAGCCTAAAAAGAACTAGAAACTAAAACAGGACACTACACTTATCAAAATCTGATCTTAAGACCTAAAAACTCAAACTTTCTAAAAATCAATACTCCAAAGCCCAAAGAAGAGCAAGGATAAGAAAGCAAACCCTAAACCCATCACTTAAAAGAAGAAAGAGCATACCGTAAACTCTCTCTGAGATCTCAAGCAACCCTTCAGGAGGTTTTCTGTGAAAGAACTTTCTAAACAACGCCATTGAGAGGTTTCTTTAAATGCTTAACTCAAAAAAGCAGAGAGGTCACACAATCCCTAGAAATAATCACTTATGACCAAATGCGACCCACATTGCAGGAAAAACCCCAAATAAGGAGAAAACAAAAACGAGAAAAATGTCAGGAAGAAAGAAGGAAGCGTGAGATAATCTTATTGCTGGGTCTTTAAGGAACAATGCGATGTGGGTTTTGTTTCTTTTGTAGTTTGGTGGTTTGTCTTGACATACACACTTTCAATTTCTTCCGTTTTGGAATTGGAAACTTAGCTTTCAATCAAAACAGATGTTTGATAGCTCTGCACATGCGAGAAAGAAGAAAGGGAATGATGCAGAGAGAGAAGAGAGAGAGTTTGGTTATCTTGGGAAAAGAGGAACTAGGGTTTTTCTTTGATTCTAAGACCAAGAAGAAGATGATATAGCTATTGAGAAATTCAGACAGAGATTGAGGATGATGTCGGATTTCAGATAGAAGGGAAAAAAAAGAAAGGAGGACCCAAAGATCTGTTACTTTGTTTAGGACTATGATACATGTCTTCCAATATTCTTTTTTGAGTTATTTAAGATTTGCTTTCTTTTCTTTCCTAAACTCGGAATTTGCAATTTATTTCCTTTTGCCATGACTTCATTTAAAAAAATTAAATAATCTTTGAATGAGTACACACTTAGATATCATAGTTTGTTTTTAAGTCATTAATGAGAAAAATACAATTTTTGTAATTTTATATTTGTTAGAAATAATTTTTTAGCTACCGATTCAACCGCGAAAGGTAGATTATGGTTCGTTACATATATATTGAACCAAATCGACGGAATACTTGGTCCGTCGAAAAAGTTAATTGGTTTTAAGAATATTGGGGTCACATACAAAATAAAACTGGGATTTTTGGTATATGTATAAATTCATTTTTCTAATTTAATATTTACATTAAATTTAGACATTTTAAATGAAAAGTAAGCTATTTTTTATATTTTTTGAAGTTCACAAAAAACATTTTAACGATTTTGAAAAGTAGATTTCACTTTAATTATTTTTTCGTTACACTTTTTAACCAAATTACATAAAAAAAATGTTTCATTCATCGGCCCTGATCACTTCTCAAGTTTTCCAATATATGACATTATTGGAGGTAACAAGATATAATACACTAATATGACTGACAAACTGCACAAGACATTTTCTTCATGTCCCTATATATGGTTAGGGAGACCAAATTCACCTAAACAATACTATAGTTTACGGGGTGATGCTAGACATGTCAGTACAATAGTCTCAATCAGTGGGAAACGTTGCACAAACGGATCATGTAGCTGAGTAAATGAGTTGATGCCTCGTTAGTTGGTAAACTCATGAGCCATTCTTGCTATTAGTTAAACCAAATCCCTTGTATAAACACGCCTCTCATAGTCATAGATGAGCTTATGTCTTGTTCTAGTAAATGTTATAAAGAAGATAACTCAATTGATAATTGGTTTTAGCACTTGGTCCTTGCTCTGTTGATTCGAAATCCTTATTGAAAAAAGAAGAACAACGTAAATTCCTTGTTAAAATTTTTGAAAATTTCTATTTTCTTTGGGCCAGGAGTGATCTCAACAAATATATCCGAAAATGTAAAGGTGTGTATACGTATCACCCCAATAGCTAATAGGCCCAATACGGCAATACCCAAACGTCACCATCACCAAATAGAATGACTAGATTTTACTTTGTTTACTACGTTTATTCACGAACAATTATTTTGTCAAAATTAAAAGCGAGACAACGAGAAACACTCATAGTTTTGCCTGACACACACAACAAATGTCAGTATCCATAATTACATTGTTTCAAATTTTCTCTAACGGTTACATCACTCGCAACGGCTACAGTAACAAACATTTAACGTTTCTTTACCTTTTCAAAATTCTTCTTTTTTCACAACAAAACAAAAAGTAAATAATCTAACGGCTAGTTTTCGAATTTTCACCACTATAAAACCTCACAAGAACCTCCTCATAACTCAGCAATTTCCAAAACAACATTCCTAACACTACACTCCAAGCAACTAGCTTCTCTACTACTCAATACTATGTTTCTATCGGCATCTATGGCTTCTTCTTCACTTCACGTTGCTATCTTCTCTTTAATCTTCTTATTCTCACTCGCCGCTGCAAATGAAGTCACCGTCGGTGGAAAATCCGGCGACTGGAAGATCCCTCCTTCCTCTTCTTACTCATTCACTGAGTGGGCTCAAAAAGCTCGCTTCAAAGTCGGCGACTTTATTGGTACCCACCATTAAAAAATACTCTGTTTCTGACATAGACTTTGTTTCTGTTCTGACACAATCTGTCTTTTTCAGTTTTCCGGTATGAATCTGGTAAAGACTCTGTTTTGGAAGTAACAAAAGAAGCTTACAACAGCTGCAACACCACGAACCCTTTGGCTAACTACACTGATGGAGAAACCAAGGTGAAATTGGACAGGTCTGGTCCTTTCTACTTCATTAGTGGAGCTAATGGTCACTGTGAGAAAGGTCAGAAGCTGAGCCTTGTTGTGATCAGTCCTCGTCACAGTGTCATCTCTCCAGCTCCTTCTCCGGTTGAATTCGAAGATGGTCCAGCTTTGGCTCCAGCTCCCATTAGCGGCTCAGTTAGGCTTGGTGGTTGTTATGTTGTGTTAGGTCTTGTTCTTGGTCTATGTGCTTGGTTCTGATTTGGAACCATGTGATGAGTTTGCTTTTTAGAATGAGCTTTTTGTTTCAAAAAGCTTTCTTTCTTATGATTACATGTTGTGTTGTTGTTAGCTAAGAGATCTTTGTCCTTTGGCTCCTTGCTACTATTTTGTTATAAATTCAATTTATTATTATTTCTCAGAACTGCCACAAATTGACTAAAAAATAAAAATCTACAAAAATCTATAAATTAGAAAAGATTATGAAATACTACAAATTTTGCCAGTAACACAAGAAATATGAAAGATCCAATAAAATATTAAGCCAAGGTTAGTAGAAGAAGCAATTTTGATGAAAACAAATCCCATGATGTTGGTACAAAAAGCTTGTCCTTGTGAATTTTTTAAACTATAGCTGAAAACATCAATCACAAGAAATATCTATACAAAGGTCCTTTTAAGATTAAACCAAACTCTGTGACATCTCAGACTTCTTGAAGCTAAACTGGGAAAAAGCCAGCTTCTTGAATCTAAGCCACATTCAAAAGGATTTACAATGTTGAACAAAAAGTCAATGATAAAAGAGACACTTTCACAAATCTTCTTCCTCTTGGCTCTTTAAAGATATCTAGCTTGATGAGCTCGGCTCATCTTCGCTTGGTTCTGGTTTGGAATCTTCTGGTTCAGTCTCAGATGGGTTAGGCTTCTTGAACTGAACCAAGATGATGGTCATATTATCACAACCTTCACCAGTCGCTGTATCTGGAGCCAAACATCTATCAACAACCTTTTCACATACTGTTGAAAGTTTTGTTTCCTGAAAGTTTTTACCAATGTCACTGACCAAGACAGGAACAAAAACTGTAATAGAGAGTAGGAGAACGAAAGTGGTTAACTTACAGATTTTAACTGTTCATGGATAAAATCAACTAGTTCCTGGCTTGACATACAATCCCTGAGGAAGATAATATGAATTCAAATTATCATCAAGAAACTAACTTATACTTAGAAAATGACACAATTTTGTGACTTTTCTCTTACCATATTCCATCGCAAGCAACAACAAGAAAGTCATCATCATCACATAGGTCAATCTGATGAGAGAAAACAATAACAAGTCAGCTCAAATATAAGAAAAAACTCAAGCAGAAAATACTAAAAGAAGTTAGATTCTTACAGTGTTTATATCTGGATCAGCAGTAACCATTTGCTTTTCAGATGGTAAAAACTTATTCTGCTTGAACTCCATATCACCTATAAAGAGGCAGAAACGATGCTTCTATCAAGATTACATGTCAAATAAGAATCTTTAAGGCATGAAAGTGTAAGAGAAAAAAAAAAGGCTTACCAATGGCTCTTGTCAGATTCAAGCTTCCATTGATTCTCCCAGCGTGAATAAAGCCACCAGCTTTCAATATCCTTTCTTTTTCAACTTCAAGATCAGGCTTGTGATCTTTAGAAAGATTGTAAGCCTGACTCTTTCTTGATATCACACAACGTGAGTCACCGGCATTTGCAACAAAGAGCTTCTTATCTTTAATAAGAGCTACACACGCTGTGCACCCCGAGGTAGGTCCCGTGAAATCAGAATGAGGACCCTGTATAAGAAGAAAGACATAGGTAAGAGGTCCCAACTCAATCGTGTACAGAATACGGAAGAAGCCAAGTAAAGCAGGTATATGAAAAGATTTACATCTTCAAGAGGCCAACTATCGGGTTGGTTATTGGTGTCACCGCTTCTTGGTGACCATATAAATCCTTCAATCATGCCGCTAAATTTGTTCATCTTGTCGCCAAGTACAGCTAACTCTCGCCATCCTCTTTGTCCTTGCATCATGTCATCCATTCTACAATATTCACAATGAAACGCTTTTAAGTGGAACATTTGTTGTAAAAGTAAATTACTATACAAGAATGTCAAATAGAAAATAAACCTAAAGAATGCTCTTCGAAGAGATGTTTCGACGTCTCCAGTTTTATACGCTTCATTACTGATAACCTGCTGGTGTAGATACTTGGCACAGAACTTTGCAACGACTTTACCTACACCAGTAAAGAACCAAACATCGAAAAATGTACCAAAAGTATATTACACAGATCTAAGCAACTAAAATCTTTGCAATTCTAGCAGATTTGTAACACCAACTGAAAAAGACTCTAAAACTTAAATTCACCCTAGAATATGATTAAGGAGTAGAGACAGTAGTTTCGTACCTCCATGGCCATCATACACACCGAAGAACGATGTCTTATCATCAAGATCAAGAATTGCAGCATGCTACAATTGAAGCAAGAGATGTGATCAGTCAGGTAGTTTGATACTAATCAACAAGGAAAATATAAGATTATGTTTTGACTAACCGCGTCTTCCATGGTAGCGCGCCAACCTTGCATAGACGATAAACCAAATCTGAGCTTATCATTCTCACCATCTTCTGATAACTTTTCAGTTTTCGGAGAACTTAGGTATGTACCCATCGCTTTCAGCCAAAACAACAACATCATTCTTAGCTCCACAATTCACAATTCATTTTCTAGCTCATAGACTTGTACATGATTCAGAGTTGACATAATCAACTTAGAACTACTCAGCAATCAATAATCAACAAAGAAACTAACTTGAAACCATCAAACCAATCAGAATCTTACACAATCTAATATCTTCCTCATAAACGTGTGCATGATTCACAGTGGACCTAATCAAGAAAGAAGCTAACTTGTACGAATCATAATCTTACACAATCCTTTTCTCTTAAACTGATAGACTTAATCAACTCAGAACTACTTAGCACATCAATCAACAAAAAGGGTTTTGAATCGATTTGACCTAGATGCGAATATTTGACTATTTGGATCGGAAAAAGATTCAGATATTAAAGTTATGACAGAAGAAGCTAGCAACTTACATATCTGGGTAGAGAAATGAACAAAAAGGAAGAGCCTTTAGAGATCTTCAAGACCAAATTCTGGAGTTTAGGAGAAGAAACTTGATCGGGGACGAGAAAAGGAACAGAACCAACCACTTGAAATCACTTGAGATCAGATGTATGTACAATCAAATCCTAAGGACAAAAGATAAAAAAAGTGTGTTCTTTTTATTTATTGTTTTGTCCGAGAAAAGAAAACTATTAAAGGTCTTTACTTTTTTCAAAACTTTTTCTTGTTAATAACTTACTTAACTAAAACTTGAGATGTGTAATCTTTACAGCTGTTTAAAGCTTTCTCTGATTCGTCATCACAGCTTTAAGAATGTGTGTAATCGTCATTGTAAACAGCAAAATTACAGAAGAATTTAACTAGTTGTGTATTTGCTATATGTAGACCATTAGTATTTTGTCATCTTAACTTTCATATAAACTGGTTTTGTCGTTGGCTAAAAGTATATTAAAAATTTTAAACAGAAAAAGAGTATTATGGTAGGATAAATTGCAAAAACAAATTAACATATGCTAGTTTTTACCTGGCATTTAACAAAATTTATGATTTCTGTTTTTATATCGAACATACATAGTTTCATGATACAATCAATTTTTGCACTTAGGTATGTGAAGTAATAGAAATGGAAGAAAAAAATACAAGAAAAAGGAACTTCAGAAGATTTTTTGTCTCCAAGTGAAAGCCGGTCCTTAGTTTTGAGAGGCTTGAAGCACAAAAATAATTATGTGGTCTATCAAATATTTACGACTTAAATATTGTATTACAACATTATTAACATTTAAATATCTTAAATAGCTAAAAATATAATATTTTTGACTTTCAATGAGGCAAGGAACTCTCGAGAGAGGTCTTCCTAGACCCATGTTGGTGAAGATAGCTTCGACGTCTTCTAAAAGCACCTCCATCGATTATATTAACGAGTGTTTATACTATTTTTTTTTAATATAAATTTGAAATATTTGTGAAAGGAGAAAAGAGAAGAAACATATGTTAAAGACACTTTTTACTTACATGTCACTTTTTGATTGGGTTTAATATTTTTACAATTTATTGATTAAAATTTTAATCTAACTTAAGACACTTCACTTTGATCACCGGTGCAGATACTTTAAGAGCCTCGCTTCACGAAGAAAAACCGAATCGGAATAACGAGTGGGAGTGAATTCGGTGAGCATGTAAGTATCACCCTCATCGCATAAAACCTCCTTAGCTTCAATTTCGAAAAGGGAATTGTTATATACTGATTGAACAAAATAAAGATATTCTATAGTAAACACATGTTATATAGAACAACATTTGAGATTGATATTGTAATAATGGAGAGAGGTAGCTTCTAATGAGTATACTACTAAAGTACTAATAAGAAAACTAAATTTGGCTGTCACATCTTATCTATTTGTTTATGTGGCCCAACATTTCCAATATATATTACAAAATAATAATAATGGATAGGCATTGCCACCGGTTAGATTATAACTCTTCGTTTGAGTGCGACATATTTGTAACCAGAGACAATAATTAGGATAAGGATTGAACCAAGGAACTAAACAAAAATTTGAGGATGAAACATAGTCCAAAACAAAATCCATTTAATTTTTGGGACAAGAACATAGATATCATAACACTTAAATATGTGCCTCAAATTGGTCCAAAATGCTCTCGTGAATGAACGTGGATTTTGCACCACTCAACTTAATTACTTACTTTGTCCCATTTAAAAAAAAAAAATTATAAAAGCAAAAATATTAAGGAAAATTTTTCATTATAAAAATATCATCTAATATTTTAATTTAAAACCCTACCATAAATCATAGAAAATACTGCAGCATATAAATAATCATAAAATTAAATAGAATTTTACAGTGATTTCATATAAAATACTACAGAAGATAAATAATCATAAAATAAATATAATTTTGCAGTAATTTCATAGAATAAAATGCTCCAGAATTTAAGTAATCATAAGAAATCTAATAAGCATTTTGTAAATAAAAAAATCCAACTTTGTCTCCAATTGAATTCTGCAAAAAATCCAACTATACTGCAAAACAAATTCCAATTATGTCTCCAAAACGAATTTGAAAACAAATTGTGAAGAAAAATATCATTATATTTTTTGTAAAGTAAATAAAATTAAAAACACATTTATGGTCCAAAAATTTAGTTTTTTTTGTTTTTTTAGTTAATGTGTATTTTGGCATGATATAAAGTGCGTCGTGTCTCGACTATATCATCTCTCGGTTTCACTATTGAACGTGTAACACTGGTCGAAAGAAGACGAACATAAACTCGTCTCCGGTAACCAAAAATGGTTTCCATGACTACTTCATCTTCTTCGTACGGAACATTCTCTACAGTCGTCAACAGTTCTAGACCTAATTCCTCAGCAACCTTTCTCGTCCCTTCCTTGAAATTCTCCACCGGAATATCGAATTTCGCGAATCTGAGTAATGGGTTTTCTCTAAAATCTCCAATTAATCCTGGGTTTCTCTTCAAGTCTCGTCCTTTCACTGTCCAAGCTAGAGCTGCTGCAGAAAAAACCGTTCACGATTTCACCGTTAAGGTTTGGTTCTTATTCTTTTACCCAATTCAGACCAAAAACTAGGGTTCTCTAAATTCTATCTGCTCTTTAGTAAATTGGGAATCTTCAACTTTGCAATGAAGTTCATAGTGATTTCAATTGAGACATACATAAAAATCTGAAATTTGAGACATAAGTGTATGGTGATTTCAACTTGATACATACTTAGATTCATATTTTTATTGAATTTCGTAGTGTATATTTATACTTTTTTTTTTTGAAAAAAGGTGTATATTTATACTTAGGTTAGTGATTTCAATTAGAGACATAATTAGATTGTTATTTTTATGGAGGCAGGACATTGATGGGAAGGATGTTGCTTTGAACAAATTCAAGGGGAAAGTTATGTTGATTGTCAATGTTGCTTCAAGATGGTAAGCTTCTCCTTCTTCATCCTCTTGATGTGTTTGATGACAGTTCATGTAGAGGTTTCTAATCTTAAAGATTGTGTGTTTTATGAACATACAGTGGTTTGACATCATCAAATTACTCAGAGCTTTCACATCTGTACGAGAAATACAAAACTCAAGGTGAGTTCTAATTAGTTCTCTCATATTGTGATCTATTCCGGTTTGCAACCAGTGGGTATTTTGGTTACTTACTGAAAATTCCTCGTGTTTTGGTGTTCACTTAATTGTTCTGTAGATCTTTATATTATTGTGGTGTCAATATGATTTGGTTCTATTGTTGCTTCTTCTACAGCGATGTTACTAGCTCGTAGTTCACTTTAATTTATGGAAATAAAATTGTTCTGTAACGTTGAACTGCAAGCAAATTCAGCATCTTTGTTTGATTGATGATAATCTCACTCATCCGTTCTCTGTAGCTAAAAGAATTTTCTCGAAAGTACGGATCTGTTCATTAATCATTTAGGAGGCAATAAGCCAATGAACGTGTATTTCTCATGCATTTGTAGTTAGTAATACTAGCTTGTTGTTTGGATTACAGGATTTGAGATTCTAGCTTTTCCCTGCAATCAGTTTGGTTTCCAAGAGCCCGGGTCAAACTCCGAGATCAAACAATTCGCTTGCACCCGGTTTAAAGCAGAGTTCCCTATATTTGATAAGGTATAAAGAATCCAAAACATTCATTCTTCTTATTTTCAGGTTGCAGATTCTAAATAAGTTTGAATTCGACAGGTTGACGTGAATGGACCAAGCACAGCGCCGATCTACGAGTTCTTGAAATCAAACGCAGGAGGATTCTTGGGTGGTCTCATTAAATGGAACTTTGAGAAGTTCTTGATTGATAAAAAGGGAAAGGTCGTTGAGAGGTACCCTCCCACCACATCCCCTTTCCAAATCGAGGTATGGCTAATGGACTACTTCCTATTTGGTTCATAGCGGTTCTATTCCCGGTTTGTAACCAAACCGTTTTGTTTCTGTTTTGCAGAAAGACATCCAGAAGTTGCTTGCCGCTTAAAAACTTTTGCTCATGAGTGAGCATATAGAGACTGATGGTTAAAGTAACCGTAAATTGTGACATAAAGTTTCCGGTTATTGCTTGTATACCTTCTTACATTCTAAGTTGTACTAATCGCTTAATAATTTGCGTATAATGGTAATGTTATATACATTATATTATAAAAATGGTGTTATATATACAATAAGACAATCTCGCTCGCGCACATCCAATCAACAACGATGGAGATGATATTACAAAAAAAAGCATTGAACCCTTCACCTCTTACATTTCAAAGTGTTTATTAAACTAGATTAGTTACAGTTCCTTATGTAAAAATTCAAATATTTATAGTTTAGTGGGTGCACCAACGTGAGTCCGCCCTACTTAATCTTATATACATTATTTTATTGAATTTGAAAAGTAATCCGCAATATAACCCTTGAACGTGTATAGATTTTGTAAACCGTATAAGTTTGTATATAGATTAACAAAACTACTTCGCTTTGAACACTTGAAAAAAAAAAAAAATGAGAAGTAGACTCGAACTAATGACCTATAGAACGTTCATAACATATATAACCAATTTTGCTTCAATAGTTTTTGACAATTGTACAAACCCTCCAAGTAATTTTTATTGTTAATCATAAAAAAAATGTTCTTATACATTTGCAATTTCACAATAAGACAGTCTCGCCTCGCACATCCAATTCCAAAAAGTGAATTATTACAGCTCATGAAACATTATTTATTTTGTTATCATTTGTGTCAACATTATCATTAGTGGTAACATCGTCTTCATCATCATCACCTTGCCATGACCATACAATGTCTTTAAGAGCTGGTCTGACGTCATCCTCACAGAAGAGGTAATACTCCAACGTATCCCCCGAGGTTTTGCAGAACTCCACGACAGAGACTTCAGGAGCGACTTCGAATACTTCCGCCGTCACCGAGAGCCTTCCTTTACGACCTTCTGTTCTTCTTTGCAGCTTCATCTTGCAGTCTTTTACATGTTTCACTCTCATATCCATCTCACGCGCCGCCGTCTCCAGCCTCTCTTTAACAGATTTCGCCGGGAACTTCGATGTGAACATCCGCTTTGGCTTTCGTTTTATCTCGAATAGGTTAGAGAGATCGAAACCTGAAGACATTGATGTGATGAATTGGAAGGCGTTGAAGGATCTTGGTGAAGCTCCGTCGTCTTCTTTCTCGTTTAGGTCTTTCTTCTTTTTCTTTGTTGGTGGCTCCGGTGGAGATGGGATCGTTTCGTCTATCGAAAAGGCTACTGATGGTGTAAAGTTCTTTCGGAACCATGGAATCATTTTGATCTCTGACATTGAAATTCTTTGTTCAGGATCCGGCACAAGCAATCTTGAGAGTAGTTCCTTGGATTCTAAGGAAAACCACGGTGGGAACTCGCATTCCGCCTTGAAGATCTTCCTGTTTATTTCGAAAGGTTCAATCAAACAAGAAACAACAATGAGAATTTGATCAATTCACATTCACATTCAACAATACTAATATTTGAATTTGTAAGAAGAGCACTATTTGAGACCGTTATTATTGGCGGGAGTTTTATAAATTATCTAGTAAAATACGGGACGTGAAATTTTGATAATATAGAACTATAATGAAATATACGATCGACCAACATTTATCGAATTTGATATCAGATTAATGTACCTAAAATACCACCCGAATATTCACAAATTGATAATAGTTTCAATATCTTGGAAAATATTGTATAATTTTGAGTAATTATTAAAATTTGAATTACGTGAACAAATAATTCAAATACTATATATCTTTTCTTTTTGTGTGTGTAAACTTTCAAATAGTATATCTTATATCCAAGTTTTGTATCTATTGGTACAAGTTAAACTGTCTCTTTCAAATAATATTTTATTTAACCAAAAATGATTATTATTTCTTTTTAACATATATAAGTATGTGATGTAAAATTGAGATGCATCTAGAAACCCAACTCAAAATGGACTACTTTGGCTTTTAGTTCAATATTTTTTTGTATCTCACTATTCGTCAAATAAATAACAAAAACAAATACGGTTTGGGCCAAAACCTGGTCAAGAAATACTTACGTGTACAATGTCATGACGTTTTCGTCGATAAACGGCAAGAAGCCAGCAAGGAGTGCATACAAAACAATCCCGCACGACCAAATATCAGCCATAGCTCCGTCGTATCCTTTATTCCGTAAAACCTCCGGCGCCACGTAAGCCGGTGTCCCGCACCGCGTATGTAAAAGATCATCGCTGCTACCACGCCTGCCACCTAGCCCTTCTGGCATCATCAATGCGGAAAGTCCGAAATCCGTTACCTTAAGATCACCTTCTCCGTCAAGCAACAGATTCTCGGGTTTAATATCGCGGTGGAAAACACCGCGGCTGTGGCAAAAATCCACCGCGGATATCAATTGTTGGAAATACTTTCTGGCTAGATCCTCCGGGAGCTTCCCATCTCTATCGATCATTTCGAAAAGCTCTCCGCCGTTGACGTACTCCATGACGAAGAAAATCTTCTTCTTTGTAGCCATTACTTCGCGGAGCTCGACCACGTTTGGATGACGGAGGAGACGCATGACGGCGATCTCTCGTTCGATTTGCTCCATCATGCCACGACGTTTGAAAACGTGGTCTTTTTTGATGACTTTGATTGCCACGTCATCGCCGGTGGAGATCTCTGTTCCGTGATACACTTTGGCGAAGTTACCGGTTCCGAGAAGTCTTCCGATGTTGTATTTGTCGAACAAGACAGTACTACTACGGTTTGATTCTTCCATTGTCTTTGTCTGACTAGTTACAAGTATATGTGAGACTAATTATGTGGAATTTTGTGATTTGGTTACATATCTATATATATAAGCAGAAATTATTTGTGGAATTTTTTTATTTATAATGTTGTCTACTTTGTTTGATATGTGACGACTAAGTGAACTGTGAAGAAATGTTCTAATCTTATCTAAACAAAGTGATGTGCCTAAGATCTGGCAGCTAGCATAATTAAATACGACCAAAGCCAAAAGAATAACCAAGACGAAATTGATTCGCGAATTGAACTAAATCGGGGTTTGCTATTTATGTTGAGTGCCTAAAAAAGGGTTATAGAACATGATAAAACTAGATATAATTAACAAACTAAAGCATGAAAAATAAATATCTCGAGTTACGATGCAATGATCATAAGAGAATGATTTCAATAAAAGTGTAACAGGTGATTTAAATCCATTTCTATGTAAATAAATCCTTTTTTTAACCAGTTAAACAATGGTCTCGCACATTTCTGACCATGTATTCATGTAAATAAGTTCTTAAAGTTTTCAGAATAGATTTTAAAAATATAAAAGTAACTCTCTTATCCTTATACAAAAATTGTGGACGCCATGAAATTGACGTGGAATCGCCGTTAATGCTACGCATGTTTTGAAGTAGATACGCATTAATTAAAAATAGTAAACTTGTCCCGATAAAATTTCAATGAACTGTCTTTTTTTGGTAAGGCAAGATGTGACCTTTTCTACTTGGCCCTTAAATATTTTTAAAACAATTTCTTGACTTATTTTTCATAGAGGAATTTTTAATTTCTTTCGAAAAGCTTTGACTCTTTTCCTAGTTGGGACGATTGTATCGGAAAGTGGTCATTTCTAATACGTCCGTGAATCTATCGACCAAATCTTCCTTTCTACATCTTTGCTAATTTCTTGGTTTGATGGATTCTTCATATTTTGCTACTCAAAACAACACACTCAATTTTTCCAATTGTTTTCTTACAATTTGATGATTTTTCTACATACATGAAAATCTCATTATAACCGTGTATTTGGGTGGGATACTGTTATTTTCCTCTATCATAATCAAAGGTACATCTTGTAAAGCTAAATCTAAATTTTAACAAAAAAAAAAGAAGCTAAATCTAAATTTGTTCGATTTAAAGATCAGGATTATTAAGATAATATATAACTAATCATTTTAAGGAACATGTATAACAAGTCCAAGAAACTTTGTGATGTGTCATGATTTGGACCCACGATTAATGACAACAATTATGTTTACACAAATGTTAATACTCTAACGAAATACTATAACGAGTTTTACCCAAAAAAAAAAAAAAAAAAAAAAAAAAA
>Ga0041059_1001801_pt1 | contig 16692 bp, 24 predicted proteins | sample AraColnosormetaG_FD_56232 | JGI IMG/M metagenome (GOLD analysis project Ga0041059, IMG submission 56232) | Arabidopsis roots microbial communities from North Carolina, USA - Col MF nosort | ecosystem: Host-associated > Plants > Roots > Unclassified | place: USA: North Carolina | collected...
TCTTTGATTATGCTTAATGCTAGATCTAGAGTAATTAACTAGATCTTGAATCCAGACAATAGATATGCCCACCATAGGTATCTGTAGTTGGATCTATTATTCGATGAGCCTGGTTTATAGGTGTGTAATAAGAATCGGCCTATCTACTAGTGAACAATCGAACTCGTTAAGAATGCATATTTAGGTTAATAATCTCTCGGCTTCTCTGGTTATTCTTAGCTATAGATATAGGGAGTTTCGCGGAACACCACCGATTATTCCATAATTAGAGTTTGAGTTTAAGAATGGTTCGATAATAACCTAGCTTTCATTAGATCTACTAACCAATAGTTTCCTGAGAATACCCTGTTCCTAACTCTTTTCTTAATCATTTACAACACAATCAACCTGCTATCTTTTTACTTTATTTTCATTTTATTTCAATCATCACCTTCTAGCTTAATCTTGACATTGAACTCATTGTTTGAACAAAAGAACGTTGTGAATTTGATCCTTAAATACTACAATTGATCTCTTATTTGAGAGAGTAGTTCTTAGGGTAATTTGAACCGTATTTAATTTGGCGCCGTTGCCAAAGTTCTTGAGAATCATCATTGAGTTTAGTTTAGAGATTTCGTCTATTTTTTACTTTTACTTTGTTACTCATGCGTTTCTTGTTTTCTTCTTTTCTGTGTTTCAGGTGTATGCCTAGGCAAACAAGGAGCACACAACAAAAGTAGCTTATCAACTTGTCTGTCTTAGACTTGAGAAAACTTAAATGCACCAACCGAAAAACTCAGAGATTAGCAATGGCTGACAGAGTCATCCGAGCTGATGCAGAAGGAGTTTTAAGAGATGAGGATGGGCAAGCCTACAATGAGGCTGGTCAGAGATTGGATGATTATGGACTCGTCCTACCTGAGGACGTCAATGAAATCAGGCGCGCCTCAATGCGCAATTAGCTGCCTGAGATGCAGGAGGGCTCGCTGTCGATCGACACAACAAAGATGTCGATCGACACCCATGGGAGCAGAATGAAGACGCGATTGGTATCGAACGACACAACACATGTGTCGATCGACACAAACACTAGATTCATGCAGCTATTCCTCTAGCTGCGGAACCACGTCGTACTCTTGGGGATTTCAACAGGCCTGACCTGTTCTATGCTAATCGATCAACGATTATGAGGTGAAACCTGGCTACTTTGCTTTAGTTGACCAACATCCTTTCCATGGCTTATCTCATGAGGAGTCAATGGACCATATCGAGCGCTTTGAGGTCCTTGTTCTGAGCATCAAAGCTAATGGAGTCTCAAAGGACTACCTACTGTGCAAGCTCTTCCCTTATTCACTTGATGGAGAAGCCGCTTCTTGGCTGAAACAACTTAAAGCAGGTTCCCTCAAGACTTGGAGAAGCATCAAGATAGCCTTCTTGAATAATTTCTACGATGATGTTAAGTCTGATGAGTTGAGAAACAAGCTGTCTATCTTCACCCAAGGACCAGCTGAAGCTTTCAATGCTGCTTGGATTCGTTTCGAGGAGTACCAACGAGACTGCCCACATCATGGTTTCAGTGAGGTACAACTTCTAGGTACCTTTTTCAAAGGAGTTGATTGGAGATACCAGATGGCTCTAGATGCAACGAGCAATGGTAACTTCAACACACGTTACCCAGCTGATGCTACTGCTCTGATAGAGAACCTCGCTTGTAATAAGATTGCATGAGCTATTTCAGGCAATCAAATGGTAGAGGTGATTGCTAAGTTGGATTTGGTTCACAACTTGCTTACAAGGAAGAAGCATGTCCACTTTGCAGCTGAGGATGAGTCTATTGAGTCTGAGACTGAGTCTGAAGAGGGAGTCTTCTACATCGATGGTCAGGGCTACAGGAAGTTTGGGCAGCCACAAGGCAACTTAAGTGGCACCAAGTTTACAGGGAACCAGAGTTCCTCCAACTACACTCCAAAGCCTGCTTTCCAGAAGACCTTTCCTTAGAGCAACTTCTAGAAGACCTATGGTAATTCAGCTTACCAAGCCCCCCCTCCACCTTCATTAGAGACAAGAATGAAATTTATGCTTGAGCAGATTCTAGAGAGCCAAACAAAGCTTGTTGTGGAGTTTAATGGCAAGTTTGATGCTGTCTACACAGATCTTAAAGGGAAGATCGACAATCTGAGCTCTCACTTGAAGAAGCTGGATGTACAGGTAATCTTGATGCTAACCCAAAGAAGAGCTGTAATGCCATCTTGATCAGAGAAGGAGATGATGTGTAGGAAGAATTAGACACTGAAGACGAGTTGGAGCTCGCTATTGCAGAGATGGTGTCGACCGACACCTTCCAGTGTCGATCGACACCCTATGGGACACTCTTCTCTGAGATAACTCAATACGAAGGTGTTGATCGATACCCCTCAAGTGTCGATCGACATTGGATCCGGACTGCACCTTGTGAGGTGCAAATCCCAATGCAGCCTGAGTTTGTTTACACTCCTCATGTCCCTTATACGCGGAAACGTCGTTCTAAGCAGGAGATTCATGCTGCTAAGTGCATAGCCATCATGGAGAAGATCCTCACTTCTCTTCCTAAGGATGCTTCTGAGACATCTTCTACTCCACTCAACAGGTATGTCAAGCGACTTGTGACAATGGTATTAGCTGAGATGAAGCTAAGTTGCTGACACGGGACATCAATGCCATCATTCTGCCTAAGGTCAAGAAAGAGAAGGCACATAGAGTGGACATTGCTGAGTACATCCGCACTATCGCCCCTGATCAGACTACTGAGAAGCTTCCAGATCCAGGTAGCTTTGTTCTTGATTGTTCTACCTCCACAAGCAGGTTCAGCCGCTCTTTGTGTCATCTGGGATCAAGCATCAACGTCATGCCTAAGTCTGTTGTAGAGAGACTAGGCATGACTAACTACAGGCCGACTCGCATCACTCTCCTCTTCGCGGATCGTTCCAAACGAATCCCTGAAGGAATCCTTGAAGATGTTCCTGTTAAGGTTGGTAACTCTCTTATCCCTGCTGATTTCATGGTCCTGGATTATGAGAAGAAACCCAAGGATCCTCTTATCCTTGGAAGAGCGTTCCTAGCTACAGCTGGTGCTAGGTTTGATGTGAAGAGAGATAGATTCTCTCTAAAGATTTGTGACTTGGAGATGGAGTTTGGAATGGATGGTTCAGAGCTTACTAAACCTATCAGTAGTATTGCCTCTAGCACAAACACACCTCCTCAGACTGCTCAGAATCCCACCACAGAGCCACACACAACGCTCCCATCAGCTCAGCTCGCCAATGAGAGTTGTAGAGCAACAGTGTTGATCGACACGACTACTCTTGTCGATCGACACCCTCGGGATTCACAGACAGAGGGTTCTGCACAATCTCTTCAGCCCACACCACTTGAGGACCTATGTGATAAGTTCTCTTCTCTTGCTTTACTCTCGATTAATTCTTTAGACAGAAGGACAACAACTCTAGGCTTTGAATCATTGGGGAATTAATCGAAGGTAAAGCAGGAGAAGAGATAGAGGAGAACTTATCACAGAGGGCTTCGAGAGGTGTGGGCTGAAGAGAATGTGCATAATCCTCTGTCTGTGGATTCCGAGGGTGTCGATCGACCGGAGGGATGGTCTCGATCGACACCAATTCTCTGCAACTCTCATGGGCGAGCTGAGCGGATGGGAGCGATGTGTGTGGCTATGTTTTGGGATTTTGAGCAGTCAGAGGAGGTGTATCTGTGCTAGAGGCAATACTACTGATAGGCTTAGTGAGCGCTGAACAATCCATGCTAAACTCCATCTCCAAATCCCAAACTTTGAGAGAGATCCTACCTCTCTTCACATCAATCCTAGCACCACCTGTAGCTAGGAATGCTCTTCCAAGGATAAGAGGATCCTTGGGTTCCTTCTCGTAGTCCAGGACCACAAAATTAGCAGGGATTAGGGAGTTACCAACCTTAACAGGAACATCTTCAAGAATTCCTTCAAGGATTCATTTGGAACGATCCACGAAGAGGAGAGTGATTCGAGTCGGCCTGTAGTTAGTCATGCCTAGTCTCTCAGAAACAAACTTAGGCATGAGGTTGATACTTGATCCCAGATCACACAAAGAGCGGCTGAACCTGCTTGAGGAGATAGAGCAATCAAGAATAAAGCTGCCTGGATCCGGGAGCTTCTCAGTGGTCTAATCAGGAGTGATAGAGCGAATGTACTCAGCAATGTCCACTCTCTGTGCCTTCTCTTTCTTGACCTTAGGCAACAGAATTGCACTAATGTCTCTTGTCAGCAGTTTAGCTTCAGCAGAGCTAATCTCATTGTCAACAAGTCGCTTGACATACCTGTTGAGTGGAGTAGAAGATGTTTTAGAAGCATCCTTAGGAAGAGAAATGAGGATCTTCTCCATGATGGTTGTGCACTTAGCCGCATGAATCTCCTGCTTAGAACGACGCTTTTTCGGATAAGGGACAGGAGGAGTGTAAGCAGTCTCGGGCTTCATCGGGATTCGCACCTCATATGGTGCAGTCCGGACCCAGTGTTGATCAACACTAGAGGTGTGTCGATCGACACCTTCGTATGGAATCGTCTCATAGAAGAGTGTTCTATAGGGTGTCGATCAACACTTGTAGGTTTCGGTCAATACCAACTCTGCAGTAGCGAGCTCCAACTCGTCTCCAATGTCTAATTCTTTCCACACATCATCTCCTTCTCTGATCAAGATGGCATTACAGCTCTTCGTTGGGTTAGCATCAGGATTAACAGGAAGAAAACCCTCTTGTCTCTTAATGGATTGTGTAGTTTGAGCTACCTGTACATCCAGCTTCTTCAAGTGAGAGCTCAGATTGTCGATCTTCCCATTAAGATCTGTGTAGACAGCATCAAACTTGCCATTAAACTCGACAACGAGCTTTGTTTGGCTCTCAAGAATCTTCTCAAGCATAGATTGCATTATGCTCTCTGATGAGGGTGGAAGGGGGGCTTGGTAAGCTGAATTACCATATGTCCTCTCGAAGTTGCTATGAGGAAATGACTTTTGAAAGGCAGGCTTTGGAGTGTAGCTCTGGTTCCCTGTAAACCGATTGCCACTGAAGTTACCCTGTGGCTGCCCAAACTTCTTGTAGTCCTGACCATCTATGTAGAAGAATCCCTCTTCTGACTCAGTCTCAGGCTCAATAGACTCATCCTCAACTGCAAAGTGGACATGCTTCTTCCTTGTAAGCAAGTTGTGAACTGATTACAACTTGGCATGTACCTCTGCCATCTGATTGCCTGAAACAGCTCCAACAATCTTCTTCCTCTCAAAGTCAGCATTCTTGGTGCTGTTACTACAAACGAGATTCTCTATCAGAGCGGTAGCATCAGCCGGATATCTCGTGTTAAAGTTACCATTGCTCGCCGCATCTAGAGCCATCTGGCACCTCCAATCAACTCCACTGAAAAAGGTACCAAGAAGTTATACCTCACTGAAGCCATGATGCGGGCAGACCTGTTGATACTCCTTGAAACGAACCCAAGCGGCTTTTAAAGCCTCAGCTGGACCTTGGGTGAAGGTAGACAGCTTGTTTCTTAGCTCCTCAGACTTAACATCATCGTACAAATTGTTCAAAAATGCTATCTTGATGCTTCTCCAAGTCTTGAGGGAACCTGCCTTTAGTTGTTTCAGCAAAGAAGCGGCTTCCCCAACAAGTGAATAAGGGAAGAGCTTGCACAGTAGGTAGTCCTGTGAGACTCCATTAGCTTTGATGCTCAGAACGAGGTCCTCAAAACGCTCGATATGGTCCATTGGCTGCTCATAAGATAAGCCATGGAAAGGATGCTGGCCAACTAAAGCAAAGTAGCCAGGCTTTAGCTCATAATCGTTTCTTTGGAAGGGTGGGGGTACGATCGAAGATCGATTAGCATAGAACAGGTCAGGCCTGTTAAATTCCTAAGAGTACGACGTAGTTCTGCAGCTGGAGGAATAGCTGCAAGATTCTGGGGTTGGTGCCGATCTACACCTCTGTTGTGTCGCTCGACACCAATCGTGTCTGCATTCTGCTCCCGAAGGTGTCGATCGACACCGAGCCCTATTGTGTCTCTGGCAGCTAATTGCGCATTGAGGCGTGCCTGATCTTCATTGGCGTCCTCAGGTAAGAGGAGTCCATGATCATCCAATCTCTGACCAGCCTCATTGTAGGCTTGCCCATCCTCATCTCCCAAAACTCCTTCTGCATCAGCTCTGATGACTCTGTCATCCATTGCTAATCTCTGAGTTTTTCGGTTGGTACGTTCAAGTTTTCCCAAGTCCAAAACAGACAAGTTGATTGGCTCTTTCTGTTGTGTGCTCCTTGTTTGCCTAGGCATACACCTGAAACACAAAACATAAACAAAAACAAAAAACGCGTAAGTAACAAAATAAAAGTAAAAACTAGACGAAATCTCTAAACTAAACTCAATGGTGATTCCCAAGAACTTTGGCAAAGGCGCCAAATTTGATAAGGTTCAAATTATCCTAAGAACTACTCTCTCAAATAAGAGATCAATTGCAGTATTTAAGGATCGATTTTCACAAAATTCTTTTGTTCAAACAATGAGTTGAATGTCGAGACTAATCTAGAAGAGATTATAAGAAAATAAAAGTAAACCAAGTAAAAAAATAGAAGATTGATTGGTTGTAAACGATGAAATAAAGAGCTAGGAACATGGTATTCTCAGGAATTATTGGTTACTAAACCTAATGAAAGCTAGGTTGTTATCGAACCATTCTTAAACTCAAACTCTAATTATTAAATAACCGGCTGTGTTCTGCGAAACTCCCTATGCCTATAGCTAAGAATAACCGGAGAATAAGAGAGATTTTTAACCTAAACATGCATTCTAAACGAGTTCAATTGTTCTCCTAGTAGATAAGCCGATTCTTATTACACACCTATAAACCAGGCTCATCAAATAATAGATCCAACTATAGATACCTATGGTATCTATTGTTTGGATTCAAAATCTAGTTAATTACTCTAGATCTAGCATTAATTACTCTACAGATATTCTAGCAAAGGGGGCGATATACTAAACCATATGAAACCCTAATGAGATACCCTATTTCTAACAAGCAAACTACTCTGACATATTGAATGAAACAAACAACATAATAGAGTTAGAAAGCATAAACACAGCAAATAAGATGAGAGTAAGAAAATATCTCTTCACTGTATTGAAAACTGAATGAATCTTTGAAAACAATGGATGAATAGCTTATGTCTCTGAAAAAAGGGATTGCAAAGAACTTGATAAAAGGAACTTAGGTCTAAACTGAATCCAATGGTAGGCATGGGCTCTCCTACGCAGGAGAATCATCTTCCTTTATCAATTCATTTCTTTTGTTTGAATAAGCTATTAAGGTGCCTAGGACACTAGTAGACACCCAGAAGGAGTTGTAAGGTGACCTCTAAAACTATACATAAGACCTATAAAACGTCCATGGACTAATAATGGAAATAGGGAAGTCTTCTGGGGCAAATTTCCACTTCTATAAATTTGAAAGCGTCATTGACTTTGCTGGGCCGAAATGGGTGTCGATCGACACCAGGATTGTGTCGATCGACACTCTCTCTGAATCTGGAATCCGAGATCGTCCTTAGCTTCCTTTTCCTTAGCTTTTGCTCCAAAATGTCTCATCATCTCCATTGTTGTCCCACTGCATAGAATACCTGAAAACACACTAAAAAGACTCGAGAAATAACATAAACACTCAAAATCCTAAACCTAAATTATAGATAAAATCAGTAAAAATAGGGATATATCAATATGAAACTAAAAATATTTTTTTTTTTTAAACTAGGTATATTTATGTTTGAATCTAACTTAAAAAATTTTAAAACTAAAATGTATATCTATGTATAAACTAGGTATATCTATTTTGATTTCTAACTTATCTATGTTGCTTTCTAAGGTATATCTATGTTGATTGCAAGATTCTGATGAGGAAACCAAAGCTCTTCAACCTCTTAAAATGTACTTTGGTCCAAGTGAGTATACAAAGCCATTCAAGATTACAGCAAAGTGTTATCTTCATAAGGCAATAAGATTATTGGAGAGTCATCTTAAAGACTCTGAGTTGAAGTGATTTTTGGATCACCCACAGTTCAAACACTTCTTCCACATGCATAAGGACCCAAATCATAAGGTGTGATGGGTATGTGGCTGTTATTTCTTCGTACATCATGTTTAGAGAAGAAAAGGGAAGTACCGTTTATTGTTAATGGCGTTCCGATCCGGTATTCTCTCGAAGAATTTGCACTCATGTCAGGATTATACTGTCATAGTTATACCAAACCCTTCAACAGCTTGGGCAGTACCACTTTTGTCGGCAAGAGTTTTGGACCCAGAGCAACAATTCAATATCCAGATGTGGAGGAAAAGTTAATGTCTATGAAAAAACCTTCTGAGGCTCGTCTAAGAGTAGCTGTGCTCTACTTCTTATGTAGTGTAATCATTGGAAAGGGTAAGACAGGAGAAAATGCACCAAGTGTGGAGAAGTTTTTCCTTAGGGTTGTGGCTGATCTAGAGTTGTGCAAAATATTTTCGTGGGGGAGATATGCATTTGATGAAAATGTGAAAAACATTTTCTATTTGATGGACCAATGCAATGGAGTAGTTGGTCCACAAAAGGTGTTTCCTAGTTTTGTTATGCCTTTGGAGGTATGTCATTTCATTATTCATCTCTTAATTGTTTTAAGAAAGTTAAATTGTGTACAACTTTGTTTTTATTAGCAATTATACAACTTAGTTTTGAATAATTTGTATTTTGTTTGTTTTGTAGTAAGTCGATTCCAGTTCTCAGGAAAAATTTATGCGAAGATATTGAATGTGCAGATCTCAGTGTCCCCGGATTTGTAAAATGAAGTTTAAATCAAGCACTATGAAAGGGTTTCCAATGCCAGATGTGTATGACAAACTCGGTAAAACTAAGGTTAGTGATAACATGTTTATGAGTTATCTAACATGTATCATGGATGTTCTATTAATTGGATTTTTTTATCATGCTTAAGACATTTAGAGTATCTTGACTCCAACTCCTGATGAGAAACTACGTTTGGAAAGAATTATGGATGTGGAGTGTGGAGTGAATGATGTTGATGATGTAATAGCTGATGGCTGGAAGAAACGTCTTGTTGAAGAGCAGAAGGCTATATGTTTTGAACTGTTGTTCAATGAAGATGTAGCACACCATACATTTGTGGCTAATAAAGCTCTGTCTACTGTGGTAAGAGCTCCAAGATAATCCGCAGTGGGAAAAAAAGGCAAGGGAAAGGCTGCTGCATCTCCGACTAGTCCAAGTGATGATGGTTTGACTGAGGTTGTATACGGATTGAAGAATTTGATGGAGAATGGATTTAAGTCCATGAATAAGAGGATGAAAGATTTCAGTAAGAAGTATGAAGAGTAAGATAAAAAAAACTCAAACTGATGGAAGCGGCAATCAAATCAATCCAATCAAGCACTGGAACATATGGTGCTTATGGTTCAAAGGAGAGTGATGTTAGAGAAAACGAGCTAGATGAAGGGATTGATGCAAATGGTGGTGATAAGGAGAGAGAGGTTGGAGAAAAAGAGACTGAGATAGACAAAGAGGTGGCTCAAGATGACAGTGATGTATTTGATGGTAACAAGGAGATGGAGATGAATTAAGAGGTGGATGAAAATAAGAATGATGTGGATGGTGATAATAGGGAGATGGAGAAGGACAAAGAGGTGGCTGGAAGTGAGATTGGGGTGTGCAGTGGTAATAAGGAGATGGAGAAGGGCAAAGAGGTGGCTGAAAGTGAGATTGAGGTGTGCGGTGGTAATATGGAGATGGAGAAAGACAAAGAGGTGCCTCAAGATGATGAGATGGATGGAGGTAAGGCTGCTGAGCCAAGTAAGATGTGAGGAAAGTCACATGATGATGGAAGGGACGTTAAAAAGCCCAAAGGTGGTAAAGAAGGTGGTAAAGAAGGTGGCAAAGTCGAGGACGAATGTGAAGCCGGTGTATCAGAGTCCTATACAGACGAGAAATGCGAGGACAAAGACGAAGAAGAATGTTTAAGCACTTTTAATTGTTGGTTTTTTTAGGTATAACTATGTTGGTTGTTGAAAACTTGGTACAATTGTTGGAACTTGGTAATTGTTTTTTTTTTGTATTTCTCCTTATGCTTTTCAAAACTTGGTACAACTGTTGAACATGTTTATTGGTTTTTTTTTGTATATCTACTTATGCTTTTGAAAGTTTGGTATAACTATTGCATGTTTATTGTTTTATTTTGGTATATTTTCTTATGTTTTGTAACACTAGGTACAATTATATGTCTTCGTAATTGTTAAAAAAAGAATATGAACCCAAATAAATAGGTTTTTTCTACTACACAACACTTAGTCTTCGTAATTAGATTCATATCCATTCATCATATCAAATTCAACACTTATTCTTCATAATTAAACATTACAACACTTAGGTTTTTTCTACGACAAACACAACATTCTAAAATTGCCATGGTGATTAAACTACCACAACTAAAAACGATTACCATTTTAATGTCCTTCTCTTTTTGTTCTTTTCCATCGGACCGCTTTCCATCCTCTCTTGGTTCCTTTCCATCTTCATCACTCTAACTTCTTCTTCAAGAACACCGAGTTGAAATTCCAACTGTCCAATCTAATGAGTAAAAGCCTCATCTACCCACTTAAACACATGATTGTCGTTCATAAGCTACATTTTTGAAATTGTAAAAATTGTTAAACTAAAATGTATATCTATGTATAAACTAAGTATATCTATGTCCGAATATAACTTAGATACTTTAGAGGTTAAACGATATATCTATGTATAAATTAGGTATATCTATGCTAAACGATCTATGTATAAATGATATATCTATGTATAAATTGTTAAAGTTTCACCCATCAAAATTGTTTACAAAGCATCAAAATAAGATATTACCTTTCTTTCTGCAGTAAAGATACACCGGTAATAACAACAGTACGAATTTAGATTTGATCATGAAATTTTCTCAACGATTTAATCGCCACACCAACAATGCTTTGGAATTCCAGGAACCTTTGGTCTTGGTCGGACAATGGAGGTTCCACACGAGTTCGAAGCTCCTGAGAGGTGGCTCATATTTCCCTGAGTTTTGGATTTAGAAATTCTACAATAATCAATAAATAAACCAGGTTGTACGATATGAATCTTAAATGTCCGAAATCAAAAATAGTCAATTGAATATCAGAAATCTATAAGTGAAACGTAAATTGAATGAAAAATATATCCAGAAAATCGAAATGCTTACCCAGATAATTCCACTCTTCTCTCTTCTTCTCTCTTCTTCTCTTCTTGTCGTTTCGTTTCAAAAATCTATAAATGATACGAAATTCATTTAGTTTCTTATACAAATTATACCACTTATGTTGGTTATTAAAACTACTGATTGATAAAATCATTATTTACTCGAACTTTAAAAATTAGTCTTCACCAAATTCACTTGTTATAGAAGAAAGACCTTATACTTTTAAGATGACTTTATAATTATTATCATCATAACATTGCAAAACACACAAAATTAAAATTTTCCGACATATTTTTCTATGAAAATATAAGGAATGTATATCAAACATCATGACTCTTTGGTATAACTAAATTTGTTTAGTTTTAATTTAAGTATATCTAATTAAATACAAAAAACCCAAAAGTCAAACTGTGTATATATAGAAACAACTTGTAAACTAAGAATATCTGTGTGCAAATTTGTTTACGGGCCCCACGTATTTTGTTCTGAACAACTCGTATATACGGGAAATAACTAAATGTTTGCGGGCCCCACGGTTTTGTTTCTTTTCCCACTATAATTTCACATTTCCTTCCAAAAAACTAAAATTTTAAAATCCTTTATTATCATCACATCAAATTTTGTTGCAACTTAAGCAGATTTGTTACATTAGTCATAGTTGTACCTTTACAAAGTAAGTTTAATCAAGTTTTACAAAACCAGAGAGTACATAAAACACGAATTCAGAGACATACATAGTTCTACCATTAAAAAAATTAAGTTTAGCCGAGTTTTACAAAATTTGAAAGTACTTAAAAACACGAAATCAGAGCCATACATAGTTCTACCATTAGAAAATAAAGTTTAAACGAGTTTTACAAAATCTGAAAGTACTTAAAAACACGAGTACATTAATTTCCGCTTGTGTATTGGCCACTTCCCTGGCTGTCACTTTCATGGTTTGGAAAAAACCAGCTCTCCAAGTTTCTGTCTTTCACACGCTTATTCTTTGGACGACGTTCTTCAACTGATGGGTGTCTAGTTTCTTGAACTCTTCCCTTTTTAACAACATGAACCGGATGATATGCAAACAATTCTTGGATTTCACTTGGAATAACCCAGACTTATGCGGCACAGGAAAAATGGTTCTAACATATGCCATAACCCACATCTCAACAAAGTAATATTTCGTGACCAAATCATATAAACTTTTTATCTCTGAGAATCTATCTTTTTGTTTCAATTGAGTCATCACAGCCGCTATTGCATGTACACAAGGATACTTGTCCAAGTTAAAACGACGACAATAAAAACTTTTCTTCCTCAAGTCCACCACATAGGTCTTACCATCGCGACCAATGACATTATATTGATGCTCGTAGGTGTTAAGCTCTATCACCGTTAATTTTTGTGCAACTTCACATGTCTCATGTATCTTGTTCTCCACAAAAAGAACATGCATTTGATCCACTTACGGATTCATTCCTATTATTGCAGCTCCATTCTGTAAATTTCCCAATAATTGCATCTATCATAGGTAAAAGCGCATACCTCCTCACATCCCTAAAAACACCATTCATAGACTCAACCGCATTATTGGTGTCGACGTTGTACTTTACTCCGGGAAAAAGACATCTTGCCCATTTTCCAAATTAGTGTGATCATCAAGATATGTGGCTACCTTAGGGTTTCTTCTTCTAAAATCTGCATATTCATGTTCAAACTCAGACACTGAACAAATGGCTGCAATTTGTCTAAACTTTTTAGCAACCTCTTCTTTGTTGTATGTAACTTTTGTTCTCACATTCTGTGACAAATAATAAACACAATTTCCATAGTGAGAGCTCAGGTACACCTCAGCCACTGCCTTGATGAGGCTTGTTTTTCTGTCTGATATAAAGACCAATTCCGAACTGTCTGGTATAACAGTTTTGAGAGTTTCGAAAAACCACTTCCAAGTAACATCTTTTTCGCCATCAGCTACAGCAAACGCTAAGGGATAATGGTGATGATTCAGGTCTTGAGCTATAGCAAAAATGAGCACACCTTTATATATAGTCTTTAGAAATGTTGCATCCACAATAATCACTTTTCTCATGACTTTAAACCCTTCAATGGCAGCCCCCAAAGTGACAGGTACTTGAATCTTTTTGCTTCATCTAATACCACACTAGTTTTGTGCCAGGATTCACCTTCTCTAACATATACAAATATTAATAAACCATCTTGAAACTCTCCTCTGGACTGGCAAGAATATCACTAACAGCTAGTTTTTTTCCCCTATTAACAGTCGAGTATGACATAGTTGTACCATGTTTTTCCTGAACAAGACTAATGAGACTTTTAGGAGTTGGGGTCTTGTACTGACCTGGATAATCTTCATGCAATACGGTTGTAACTAAACGTGGTGTACCTCTCCTTTTAATGCTTGTAGCAGTATTCGACCGTACTCATGTATGCAACTTCCTATATGTTCGAACCGAGAAGCGAGTTGAATCCTTAGCCTTCAAAAATCGTACATACCATTCACACCTTACTTCAGCACATCTTACCACATACCGCTTCGTATCCGAGTTGAGTATAGATAGTCCAAAACAATTGTTATTTGCTCATGTCTCTACTAAATATTTCACATCATCTCTATTTTCAAATTCTTGACCTATTACTAGATCAAGACCATCATCCCATAGACCTTTAAACTTAGCATGTTGGCTGCCTTGTGGTTCCTCAACATATTGACGAATACCATCATTCTCCTTACTCACATCCACATTACTATCAACACCATTATCCACATCTCTAATAGCAACAATTTCTAGAGGCTTCAAAGGCTCAGGAAGTTGTTCTCCTAGTGGCTCATCTGCGTAAAGAGTTATAGCACCAACATTAGCTCTATCATCATTATCTATACCACCGAAATTCTCCTATACATAATTCACACCAACTGAACTCTTTCCTTGTACTCTCGAATGTTGCTCGTTTAACTAAACCATCTAAACCTCATTACAGACTGATAGTAGGATTTTAGTCAATTAATTCCTAAAACACTAGTCATATCGTTGTAGTATTTTAGGTTGTCAATTCAATCTGGTGTGATGCAAACAGATGAGATATGATTAGAAAGCTCTAAGTCAAGCCAAACATAGAGTTGGTTGATTCCAAAAGTCCTAATATGCAATAACAGAAATGAAATGAAACTAAAATCAAAAATGGTAATAACAGGCAGATGAGTAATAAAGCAGAAATGATAATAGGCAATTAAATGGACAAACGATTCCTAAGGATGGGGTAATCGAATAGTGTGGTCTCCTTAATCTATTCAGGCGGTTGACAAAACTTCACAGAAGCTATCCCTAGACAACAAGTTCCGCAACAGATTACTTCACTACCGTGACAGGAATCCTCAAGCAGAGGTAGACACTGACCTTATCACCATTAGCTATCTCAAACTAAGCAGGCAATATCGAATCAACTTGTTAAAGGCAATACCCTCTCTACACAGCCAATACCTTGGGGTAGAGGCGAGTATATATGGAATTAATAGATCCGACATTCCATCGAACACCTTTTGAGCGCGGGAATGTCTAGATTCATATTCCAATTGATCTGAAAGGAACAAGCAATAAGCGTAACTAATCTAGAAGTGATTCTAGTATTCTAAACTCAACCACCTAAAACGACCAAGTAAACCACAACAACTCTATCCCATCCTCAGAAATACGGTTCACTACTCAGACATAATCAAAGACAATAGCAAAACAACGATTGAAAACATGATAACAGAAATGATAAAGGATTAAAACGAAAACTGAATATCAAATACTTGAAAGTGAATACAAAGTCGCAGGAGAAATACTACGGCTACGAAAGTTGCGAAAGATAAAAGTTGGATGGTTAATCGATGCCCTAGGGAAAACCCTTAGAGGCTACTTATATAAGCAAAAATGAAACAAATAAGGAAAGTTTGAGATAGTAGTCTTCACATAGGGACCTTGCGATCGAGTATCTCATTGGCATCTGATGGGCTGAAATGGGATTCCCTGGTATGTCTTTGACATCTGATGCGCTGAAATGGGCCTCCCTGTGATTGAGTGGTCTGAAGTGAAGACGAGATGAAATGGTCCAGCGATCCTGCGATCGAGTGGATGTCATGAGGTGGTGATCAAGTGGTTGCTTCGGCTTCTCTTCTCTTCTTAATTCTCAGCTTGTTTGGTTGAGTGCAGAACGAGCAGATAGGCCTCCTTGTGGTAGAGTGGTGATCGAGTGGTTCTGATTGGGTGATTCCTCTGGCTTCACGATTTAGTAAAACTAAGCTGCTAGGTTCTCCGGGGTTGCGATAGAGTGATTTGCCCTAGCAGGGCTTCGAGGCTTCGATAGAGTACTTTGGCCGAAGGCGTCATTGGGCATTCTGACTTTGTGCTCTGTTTCTCCTTTGTTTGAACTGCAAAAGCATCCAAAGTACCTGAAAACAACCAAATATGCAATGCACATGCAATCCTAATGCAAAACCGTCCTAAGTATGCAAAACACACTAAAACGACTCCTAATGAGATGAAATGTGGATGAAATAATGACAAAGAGGTGAAGAATGAATGTCTAAATCATGAAAATTATAGACATATCAACTCCCCCAAACTTTGTCTTTGCTTGCCCTTAAACAAACAAGAAGACATAAGCGGAAGGAGAGGTTTGAAGTTGGGGACTGATAACACGGCTTTTTAGCCCATTTTAGCTATTATTTTCTTATGTTTTAGAGAGCATAAGAAGAGAAACACGTATTCTAGGTGCCAAGAAGGTTTTAAGAGTTTTGAACCTAAAAGTATCAAAAGACGATCATTCAAGTGCTTTGGAAGTTTAGCATCCGGCCAAGGTCTTCTCGATATCGGCATGAAGATATCTTGATCTCATTGGAAAGCTAGAAGAGTCAAGATTAACGTCGAAGTTGACTCGAAGCAAGCCATGAAGCCGGTCAAAAGATATGACCCGAAGAGTGAAGACATGTCAAGAATTTGCTGTTTGGAAATAATAAATCCAAAACACATCCGGCCGATGAGACTTGAACCCGGGCAGCTCCTAGTAGCTCACCACCGACCATTAGGTCACGCCCAAGTCCTTTCCTCTATGCGTTGCCGTCATTAGGCTCTTTCCCTGAAGCCCACTTCTCGGCCCGATCACTTAGTTACCCGGCGGAATGACGTTCTTACCCCTAAATCTAATTCTTGGCCCTCAAGTATAAATACTTGTTTTAAGTCCTAACCCTACGTGTGCCTTCATCACCAGCGAACCCTAGCCGTCGCAGAGAGCTGCCCACTCGCCGCCGCACTTTTTGAAGCTTGAAGAACACCATCTCTCTCTTTCTCTTTCTCGTTTTCGTGTAAGACTCTTTAAGGTGGAGCTTTGCCTCTTGTATTCTACATTCAAAGAAGTAAT
>Ga0041059_1001802_pt1 | contig 16692 bp, 7 predicted proteins | sample AraColnosormetaG_FD_56232 | JGI IMG/M metagenome (GOLD analysis project Ga0041059, IMG submission 56232) | Arabidopsis roots microbial communities from North Carolina, USA - Col MF nosort | ecosystem: Host-associated > Plants > Roots > Unclassified | place: USA: North Carolina | collected 2013-09-02
TTTTTTTTTTTTTTTTTTTGCGTGCGAATAATTGTTCCTCTTAAGTGAGATTTCACTTCATCAAAATCAAATAAATAATCTTTATCCACTAATCCTAGTTACTTTTGTGTGACTTCTTCTTCCACATGAAATAATGTTCTTCTACTAAGAAGATCATCAAATCTGAGTAACATGTACTTGTGTTTGTCTTTGCAGAAGGAGTAAAGAGAAGAGTCAGATTTGGATAGGTGATGATAAAGAAGATCTGGTGTTATGCAGAAGTATTTGGGAAACGAAGAGGCAAATAGTAACAGTGGAAGAATCAAATGTTCTTATCCACTGAGAACCCACCAAATGACCCACTTTCTTCTTCTTCTTCTCCTTTCTTACAACATCTCACCTCTTCTTCCCATGAGTTAGGTCAATCCCATCTCTCCAATTTCTCCATCAGGTAAATTTCATTATCCTTTTTCTTTTCCTCTGAATCTATTTTCTTCTTCTGGGTTTCTTCGCCAATATGGTTTTGTTTGTCTCACAAAAAAAAAAGTCTCTGGATTTCATGATGGGTCAGTGTCAAATCATAGCTCGAGATCGAAAGTTATAAGCTTTTCTTCTTTCTTCCTTGTAGTATAATTACTAATGGGTCAGTCTTCAAAGTTTCTTTCTTTCTTCTTCCACCTTCTGTGATTTCTGTGATTAGAAATCAGTATCATCAAATTTTGTTCCTTTTCTCAAAATTTCCTTAAATATGCTTCCTTTTGAGTTTTATCTTGTGTTAATGTTTATCTCTAATTTCTAGAGTTTGAAAGTAATCAACTTTGTTTTATCTATGTGATGCTTTGCAGAGATTACGCATATAGTAACAGGAAGAACAACATTAAGAACAATTGGCCATTTTCCTCAAAAAGTCTCCAGCTTTTCTCAACTCATGGCGTAACTAATCCTTTACCACCGTTTCAGAAGTTTTCCACAGTAAGTAGCAAGTTTGAGACCACTGCTAGTCCGTCTTCCGGGAAGCAAATAGTATCATCCTATGTTCATCAAGGAAGAGATTTGGATTTGGCTAAACTTGGGTTAAATCAGACAGTAGCAGAGACTAGTAGTAAAGGAGTTTGTAGCCAATCAAGAATCATCGAGAATGGTTTGTTTCCGAGCACAAGTGTTTCCAAGTCTGAAGTAGAGATACTAGTAGCTACTACAAGTAACAAGAAGGACAACCACAGTAGAAAGTGTGGACGAGGGATGGTGAAATCTAAAGAAGATAGTTGTGCTGGCCTTGTGACGACTTCTGAGTCAATAATGGCTTCAAAAACATGTCCTATTTGCAAAACCTTCTCTTCAGCTTCTAACACAACTTTGAATGCTCACATCGATCAGTGTCTGTCTGTTGACTCAGCACTACTACCACCGGTTGTTTTTAGTAAGCCAAACAAGCCTAGAAGTAAGCCACCACGGGTGAAAGTTAAAACAATGGTTGATATCTACGCTTCTGCGAAACAAGGCACGTTAGAAGATCTTGATAGAAGAAATGGAACAAAGTGGGTGTCGATTTTGAGTTATTCAAATAGAGTTGTTGCTGATAAGTCTGAAGTGTCTAAGAAGCGGAAAGTCTCGCCTGTTGGTGTTGGTCCGGTTTATATTGATGCTAAGGGACAGAAATTGCGGATTTTATCCGGGTTCAGCGAGAAGAAGAGTTCTACTACTCCGTTGAGGGAGCAGCATGAGGATGGTAGTAGTGATAAGAAATGTTTAGGCCAAGGTAGTAAAGGGACCAATAAAAGCTTGAGGAAAATTCGCCGTGGAAAGAAACCTCACAAGTTTGTTAAACTAACCAATCACAAAGCCGATGGTCCAGAGGTAATTCCATAGGTTGCTGTCTTTAGTTTTTTGAGTTTTCATGGCTGGTTTTTGTAGCAAGATCATAAAATAACAGTTACATTGCTTTGTACAGCAGATACGCGGAGTGCAAAGAGGGTTTTCTGGAGAAGGTAGTCACATGGGTCATCATCGTAGAATCTATAATCAACGGATGCTAGCAAAACGTGGTCTGGTTTCAAAGAAGCTAAATGAGAAAGGACATGAATTATCTGAAGATGATGAAGATACATGGTCAGGAGGAGATCCTACTGTGTTGAGAGGTACTGATTTGTCTGCCACAGATTCTTATCCTTTAAAGAAACAGAAGCTGGGGAGCGAAGTTGCTGGACGAAAAAAGACTTTGTTTAGGAGTCAAAGTGCTCAAAGTCGTTCATTTAGAGTCCCTCAGAGTGAAAAAGAGGATGAGTCACTTGAGGGAGTTAATATAAACCGATTAAAGAAGAGCGTTGCTTCATTTCAAGAAGATAAGTATCCACCTGGAAAGAAGTTTTGCTCAGATGCATCTCCTCGTGGAACTAGCATGAGAAAGTTTTCCCCACCTTTTGTACCAAATGCCTGGAGACGACTATCTATGCCTGTGGAGCTAAAGAAAGCTCGGTTGGATTTCTCTGAGGAAAAAGATGATGAAGAAACAGGGAAATGGGAATCTGAAATGACTCATGAACGTGAGCTGCGAGATGATGATTATGTTTCTGGTGATGATGGGGAAAATAATGAGGTCTTACTGAGATCAAATCCTTCATCTAGTGGTTACGATGATTATAATGATGATGACGAAGAAAGTAGTGAAGAGGAAGGAGATAATAACAAAAGAGCTCATGTGTTGGACCAAACCGATTATACAGGTGCTGAGTTCTACCAGTCAGAGTCAGACAGTCCAACATCTATTGAAATCTTACCCAGCGAGCGAGCAATGTATTACTCCGAAGCTGGGAATATGATTTACGGGCAAACCTCTTGCAAGGAGGATGAAAGGTTTGATTCTGAAGTAGGACAAGGAAGCTTATTTGTAGAGGTTGATACCATTCCTATTCCAGGACCTCCAGGATCATTTTTACCAAGTCCTAGAGATATGGGTTTTGATGAAAATCTTGGGAACTCGTCGGTTATTACAAGCCAGGTTCAATCTTCCATGGATCAGCTTGACAGAAACTCATCTGAATCACCTGTTTCCGCTGTTTCAAACTTTGCAGCTGGTAGATTGAATTTTCCTGCTGAGTTATCTTCTTTCCGAGAAAATTTCTCCCCGGATATTGCCATGTCCTACTCAACAACCCCGATGAGCTTTTGTGTTCCATCTCATCATGGGACAATCACTGAGGCTGAGCCAATTACCATTGACAAGACAATATCACCTTCCAGATTTAGAAACAATGATCAAGAGTCTTGTTGTTGCCAAAGAAAAGAGAGAATCTCCGAGGGCATTACTTTGAATCATCAAGGATCTCACTTGCTGCAGCGAAGAGCAGCTTCTTCGTCAAACACCATGAACTTAACTAATTCACCCACACGTTTGGATCCAAATCATCCATTTGAGCAGTCACCATACAAGACCCAACAAGCTTTGGATCTTCAGATGAGTAAGTTCTCCAGCAGGAAGAGTCTCAACGCCGTTGTGCCTCCAAGTCCTTCTAACCCGGTTTTAAGGTTAATGGGAAAAGACTTGATGGTCATGAACCAAGGAGAAGCAGATGAAGAAGCATCCCGGTCAAGCTTAACACCAAATCCTCAGTTTGTTGATCCTCCTTGTGGTGGAACTGGCTTATACTTTAACACAGGTCTCTACTTAAGAAACAGTTTCGATTCAACACATCAACCACAAGTTCAAGCACAACAACAATCACAAGCTGCAGCATTCAGAAACAATTTTGATCATGTAAGATACTTTTCTCCGAGCTAGTCATCACCGCAAAGTAAAGTTTCAACCTTGATGCAGTGTAAGAAGCAACCAAGAAGTGGGTTCTCTTCGAAAACCGATCATCGAACATGGGTGCATTGGTGTTTTTAAGGTAGATTCCAAATGTTCTACAACATTTTCTATGCTTCATCTCTTTCTGCAGAGACTGTGTAGTAGTTTACTGTTTACAAAAAAAAAAGCAAACACTTGAAAATAACACTCTGTAGAAGGATAAGTAACTTCAGACTTTTAATGCCAACTAAAGTTATAAACTTATAGTTTATCTTTAACTTTTGGCTATTGTCAATGTTTTATATGGTAAGAAAGTCCTTTTCTTCCATTAATTGCAGAAGACTCAATCCTATAAAGCAAGAGAGATGAGTAACTTTAGGCTTTTATCCCCACCAAAAGGTCAAAAGTTAGGGTAAAATCTTGAACCTTAGACCAATATGGTTTAACTCGATTAAAATATCCACAAACTAATTTAAAAATAGAATTGGTTAACTTAATCCAATTACAATTTGAAAGGTTTAGGGTTTATTGGTGTTTACATTTTAATTTGTTAGATCAATTAAACTTCTAAAGTAACATAATTTATTATGTGTTGAAATTTGATTGGTTGGTGAAAAGAATAATGTGGTGGTTGACTTAAAAAGTCGTTAGAAACACCTTTCTTTAATTAGCCAGCCCCAGCTATATGCACGGGGTTGTATTTCGGGTCGGGTCAAACCGGTCAACAAAATCGGAAAACTCGCCGGGAGAATGACTCCTTCTCCTCCTCCAATAACCTACATATCAATTCCGCTTCCTACCAACGACGTCGTCTCACGATCAATCCATAATCTCACTACCGCTATCTCTAGCCACCGTCCCTGGTCAGAACTCATCTTCTCCGGCGATTTCTCTCTCCCGGAGAGCTTTTCCTCTCTTCTCCTCCGATCAAAGACGAATTTCAACTACTTTTTCGTCAACTACACTATCATCGTCTCCACGTGTGCAGCGTTCGCTCTCATCACAGCTAGTCCCGTCGCTTTAATCGTCGTTGGCGCAATCATCGCCTTGTGGCTTATCTTTCACTTTTTCAGAGAAGATCCACTTATTCTCTGGAGCTTTCAAGTCGGTGATCGTACGGTGTTGTTGTTTCTAGTCTTAGCTTCCGTTTGGGCTATATGGTTCACTAACTCCGCCGTGAATTTAGCTGTTGGTGTTAGCGTTGGCTTGCTATTGTGCATTATTCACGCCGTCTTTAGAAACTCCGATGAGCTTTTCCTTGAGGAAGATGATGCTATTAACGGAGGCTTGATCGGGTCTAATCTCCGATGATATTTGGTTCTTACCCTAAATTTACTTTTCCTTGATTGCTTGTGACATAAGTTTAATTTTTTTTATCATCAATTATTTTAGTTCTTTTACTTATTTGTTTGATTTATTGTAATTTTTCGTGTTGATATTGTGTTGGATTGAACTCAAAAGAGAAGAATGAATAAGTTTTTGTTTGATTTGGTCTCACAGTGAAGGAATCAACTTGCTCTATCCATTCTTCTTCACATGTTACATCTGATTTCAGATACAATGTATCAAGTCTTGCTTCAAGCAAACATATCTCACAACAGCTTTGACAGTTTTGTCGTGAAGCTTGAGACCAACTTGTTGATCTTAAAGTCACAGCTTTTAGTGTTTGACTGTTAGTTATTAGATACTAAATCTGAAAGCTTCAAGAGATCATATATTCTCTTGATTGTCAATTCAATACCTTAATAATCTGCTTTTGCTTTGTTGGATTCTGACTAACTTTGTGTTTAACCAAAACCAGATAAAACCTAAGCTCAATTTGTATGACAAGTCAGAATTTTTAGTCCTTTGAAAAGGAAACAAAACTGAGCAGTGAACTCCGGGGACCAGTAACAGAAGAGGGGAGAGTGACACTTGTTGGCAAAACCCAGACACTGATTAAATTGCATGTTTACTTAAGCCCATACCTATTTTTCTGTGTTTGTCTTTGGTCCCAGCTTCTTACACGAGTATTTGTCCTTTTTCAATTCTGTTTGTTACTGAGATTGTGTTATCTCTTTTGTTTGATTGGTTAACTTATCGGTTAGAGCTTTTTGGCTTGAGAATTCAATGCGTTTACAAAGAGACAATGATCAATAAGGATGTTGGTAATGTACATAGGAATAAGATTTGTTCTAAAAAAGGTTAAAAATAGCCATTACATGATTTGATGTCTTCAACAAAACTGAGCTTAGAGTAGTAATGTGGAAATAATAACCAGGAGAAATGTTTTTGTGTGTGGTTTCATCATATCTTGCTTCTCATTCTGACTAACTTTGCTAGTGTTTCTTGAGCAGCCAAAGTGAGATCATGGTTATGGCCAAGCATCACTGTCCTGATACTGATACAAGTCCTGCAAAGTTCCTCTCCACTATCGAAATGTCCGCCTCGTAGCAGCAGCTTTGCTCTGGTCTCCAGCAATAAAGCTTTCAACAATGTAACATCCTGCCACACGTATTCATCGACTTTCTTGTTAGTCTTCTTCTTCCAACAGAGCGAGCCTTGGCGCCAATCTTGTATCTGAGACACAAATGATTTCTCCACTTCCTCTAACACGTTGGTGCATACTTTTAGGAGCTCCAGCGCGGAGTTGCACCTTGAGAAGGTTGTGAAAGCTGTGATTGCTAAAGGAAGAGCTGTTCTCTTGATGTAAAGTACCATATCCATGGCTTGTAGTTGAACCAAAGGAGGTTCTGATTTGAATCCGAATACTAAGAAAGCTGAAGCCCATAGGTGATCAAGATTCAACAACGGGTTATCGATTTTCCTCACGCCTTGAACTGTTGCCTTTGGTGCAAGGATGTAGTCTCGTCTCCTCGCGAAAGTTTGAGTTATCGGATGGAACTGAATCCAACATCCAGGTTGTCTATTTGTTAACCTCGCTAGTCCTAATCTGACTAGTAAAAAAGCAGCATCCTCTTCGCTTCTGCGTCCTAAACCACAACCACCACACCAAGCAAATGTGTGACTCAGACACTTGTTCCATTTGCTGAACCGGTTTCCACCTGTGGGCATGTTCTTAGCAGCTGCAGCTAATAAGTTAACCGGTATAGGGACAGGAGCAAACCAAGCTCCCACGAGTAGCATTTTCAATGAGAGAAGGTTTCTGTTTCCCTCAGCTTGCTCCAAAACAGCCAAACTGAAAGCTAAAACCTTTGCAACAAATGGATTGGACTTGCAGTATTGCTCATCATTTAAGTTCAGAAAAGGCGAGGCCGAACGTTCTTCGATTTGAACTTTGTTTACAGCTTCAAAGAGAGCAGAAGGCAGAATTGCAAGCTCTGAAAGCAATGATCCAACCACCCAAAGACCATAGCTCAACCTTCCCAATTTCTCATCGAAAAGCTTGAGGACCTCCACCTCCTCCACCGGGTAATCTTTCTTTCTTCTTCCTCTCAGTAACACCATTGCATCAGACGAAGGCAATATAGAAAGCTGCACAGTGTCAAAGGTCATGACTTTAGGAAGTCTAGTAGTGATCAAAACATGTGTTCCTCCGGTGTTCCTCGGAATCAAATCATTTAGATCTTTCCCTTCCCACCAATCCTTCTCTATCTCAAGATTATCAATGATCAACAGATAAGGCATGTCTCTGAATAACTCACGCTTTATTCTCTTGAAAGCTTCAAACTCTTGTTCATCAAAGCTCCTTAGTCTACCTCTATCCTTCTCAGCATCTGCACTAACATCAAGCCCCAAGCTGAATGACAGATTTAACAGGTTCTGTCTAAAGTATCGAGCTTCCCCTCCGACCCACAAAACCATCTTATACCTCTGAGAATACCTGTAAGCGAATTCAAGAGCTAACTCTGTCTTCCCAATCCCTGGAACTCCATTTACACAAACAACACTTGTGCTACTTTTGCAGTTACTATTGTTTCTACACTTCTTAGTCTTCAACAATCTTTTAAGAGAGTTTTTCCCACCATTTGGATCACTCCAAGCCTCACTTCTTGAATCTGAGCATCTTCCAAGCTCCAAGCTAATAAACTTCCCATTTCGAGTTGGTACAACATCTGATTCCTCATCTGCAAGTCCTTCAGATTGTCCACTTGCTTCTCCTCTGGTACTTGGTGTTGTAGACTCAAGATACTCTCCATTACCAAATAAAGCCATCTCCATTTCAATGATCTCCTTTTCTCTTCCAAGAAAAGATCTGTTCCTCGGAAATGGAAGCTCATCAATCCCTTCCACAATCTCTTTATCAGCCACACTCTTCCTCCCAAGCTTTGCCCTGAGAATCGTCGCAGTCTTTCCCACACAGCTTCTCCAGTTACTCTCATTAGCTTCTAGTTTAAACTCATGAGACTTAATCAACCCATCAATGGCTTCTTTACACTCTTTATCTATGGCATTGCAGTTGAGAAGACCCATAATCTCAGAAGGACCAGTTCCATAGAAAATAGGAATCAAGTTCTTCTTTTGAGCAAAGAACCTAACTTCCTCCAAGCTAAGGTAGTTGAGCAAGCTGGAACAAGAGACAACCACAATCCCATAAGTAACAGAACAGATAACTCTGTCGGCGATCTCATGACTCTGTGTGTCCGAATACTTAGCTCTGTCAGCAACGAAACAAGCGATTCCCTGAAGCTCAAGCTCTGACTTTAACCATTTGCAGAATCTCACCAAGTTTGGGTTTTGTCCATGAAACCCTATGAAGACATCAGAGCTCCTGAGCTTGGTGTTAGTTGCAGGTGAAGAAACAGAGACTTTAGCCAAAGAAACCCTAGGAACAGGGAAAGAGAAAGAGATCCTTGGAGGAGCAGGATCTGGAGTACAAGATGCTGATAACTTGAGCTTCCGATCTGATGGTTGTTCATCAGAAAACTCGTACTGGTCAGAAGGAGGAGTGTAGGAGCTGCTTGGTACATCATCAGATTGTGAGCCTTTGTAAGAAAGAGGCGGTGATGGCTTGTGAGTGGTAATGGAGGGTGTTGTAGCTCTTGGGGATATATAAGGAGATTGCAAAGCGGAAACAAAAGCAGAAGATGGTGGGGACACAAGAGAAGGTGAATAGAAAGGAGAGTTTTTGATACTTGGAGATGAATCTGAAGCATTATTATTTGCTTGAAGAAGATCTTCTTTACCTTTCTTACTTGAAGAGCTTGCTGGTGATGAAGTTCTTATGGTTAAACCAACTAAACTTGCTTCTTCTTCTATTCCCTTCATTACTCCTTTTACTTCTTTCACCAAACACAAATTAAACTCAAATGAAAGCTCTCACCTCTCAGCTTCAAAAGGTTATGTCTTTATCTCTCTAACTTGGTAATGAATCTCATAATGGTGTTTCTCTGACAGATGATATTGAAGTGAGTGGGACTGAGAGGAGATGAGTCAGAACATGAATGCAACAGTTGATGCAGTTCAATGAGATTGAGGTAAAATCTGAGAAACTGCATGTGATGTATCTAACTCTTCCATTTTGTGGGGTCCCTCTTCTACAACACTGTTGAAACCCAATTTGTGTTTTCTTCTTTTCTTTATTTAATTTCTCCTCCTCCTCTTACTTCAGATTTGACCAACAACACCAAGCCAGTTTCAGAGAGTCTCTGCAACAATGGAGAGGTCACGGGTCAGAAGAAAAATCATTGCTTTACATTGAGTTTGTGGTCTAATGTTCATCATCATTAACAAGATTGAATCTTTTTACTCTCTAGCTAGGACCAACAATGAAAAAGCAACATATTAGTCAAATCTTTAAAGATGATTTCTTAAAGACTTACCCTTTTGTTTGATCTTTTTCAGACACAAGGCAAAAAAAGACGTGTCACTTCCCCTGCATATCTTTTCATTACCAAGCCTGTCTCTCTCGTCTATCTTTCTCTCTGTGTTTCTTTTTGAGGAAGAGCAGAAGATTGTGATAATGAAGAGGGAGAAGAATCTGGAGTTGTGAGTTGGATCTGAAAGTGCTTATGGACATTAATTTGTTTTTAAAATAGTGATTAAAGAAATGGTTAAGAGAGAAGCAGCCTGGAGATGGTTAATGTCTAAACATGTACCAATGTCATTTTATAATGATCACCCACTTAATCAAAAACCATTTTATAATTAACTTAAATTTATAATCTTGGATTCTCCTTTATGTCATTTGTTTTTAGCTCTCCTCTCTCTCTTCTCTCAACCTCCTCTGCATTTTCTGGAAATTTTTAATGAGTTTTTTTTTCTTCTTTAGTTTACCAAGAAGACTCCAGTTTTTATTTAAGATCGAGTTATTAGAGAAGTATAAATATAACATGGGTTACATTGGATTTAAGAGAGTTAAATAGACAAGAGTCAGATTTAAGACATTGAACTTTGAGCTTAAAAGAGGTTGTAGGATTGAAGAAAGGGAACCATTTTCAATTTTCTTAGTACTTTGGTTGTTTGTCATTTACTGTTTGTATTTTGTGGTCTATAGAAAACTCCAAACATTGTACTATATTGAGTATTGAATCATATAATACTATCATTGCTGCAATTAATAGGAGAAAAATGTCAAGAGAATATTTTACGTAAAACATATTTTGGGTTCTAAGTAAGTGAAATTCCTTCCACTATGTGATTATGAACTAAATTTCTAACAATAGTACTAACATAACATAAGTAGTAACCTAGTAGTATTTGACAATTTTTCTTATCAATAACATTTTAGTATATTGTAATTTGTAAGATAAACTCCTCATAATCGAGTAATTATCTTTTTTTTTTAATTCAAGGTGGTGCATGTATGTATGTGTACACTGACACAACATTTGAAATCTGATTTCACAGTGGGAATTGGTCCAAGACCAGTCCACTTGTGACTTTTTATTTATTTACCCCACACATTTTCACATTTATCTACAATCATAAGGGACTTTAAAAACATACACATTACACACACACACACACAAAAACAAAAAATTTACCATCAAAATCTTGGAGTGTGTGACGTATGAACAAAACAAGATTGATACTGTATGTAGAAAAGTCTCGTTATCAAACGATGTGGAAGCGTTTATCAAACGCTCAAGGATAAGTCTCGTTGTTTCCATACCTAAAAACGGCAACCACTGTATATAGAAAAGATGTAAACGTCAAAACTGAAGAAGTTAGAAAGACGAGGGTAAATTAGTAAAATAGTCGAGATCATATTAAAGTCCTAACGGTATATCACACACCGTTGAATTCCAGATCCGACCAGATAAGATCACGTCGAATCGAACGGTCATAAAATATCCGAGTAGTTGCTGAAGTATCCAGCGGTTTCGCCACGTGTCCCGACCATGTCGCTCACACGTTCGTATTTCTCTATTACAAAAAAAAGGAAACGAATCAAAATGTTTTTTGATCGTAACCGGGAAAAAAAAAACGATTTTTCGCAACGAAACTTTCCACAATCAACGGATATAGAGAGAGATCTCTGCGAATCGTTTAAATCGTCTTCTAATTTCGTTTCGGTCTCTTCGTAAAGGATTCACCTTTGAGTGGTTTTGCGTTCCATTTTATTAGGTACGTCAAGCTCGAAACTTTCGATTCATTGGCTTTCGTAAATGTGATTAATCTGGGAATTGAGTTGAATTTAGAGAACCCTATTGCTTCATTTTTGTTTTCGTATTTTGGTTTTATTGAATTTGCCTCTGGTTCTTACTGGAATGGTGGTTGTTTAGTCTTGAGATTGATCCCATGTGAAAAGTTAGTATTTTTGTGGCGTCGTCATGGATTTGGAGAGTGAAAGCTCTGTTCTTGAATCTGTTGAAGATAATAATGGTTTGATTGGTGATCTTGATAAAGAGTTGAATTCACCGGTTGAGACTTCTCCTCTTATATCAAAAGGATTTGGTTTAAGAAAATGGAAGAGGAGGTTAAGGAGAGATCTTGTTAAGGATGATACTTCTGTGAGTATGGAGAATAGTAAAGCTCTGAAGAGGGTGTTGTCAGGATTAGTTGATCCGAATGCTAAACAAATGCATTTGCCAGGACCTGAAGTTAGACAAGATAGTGTTGGTTCTGTTGGCTCGGTGAATAGTGTGGTTGGTTTTGTAATGGGTGGGGAGAGTTATGGCAATGGTCTTGCTTTTGCAGCTGGTGTTGATTCGGATAACAGTGAGGATCGGAGTAGTACAATGAGTCATTCTTGGGACAAACATAGAGGAAAGGTCTCGGGTGGGAAGAGTGTGATTAGTTCGGGGGATAGTAGTCAACAAAGGAAGAGTAGTGTAGAGAAGAGTAATAAACTTAGAGGAGAAAGGATCAAAATTGAGAAGGAAAACTCTCATTCCAGCATGGAATCTGCTGACTCAAGAAGCTCCAACTTTGTGTTTATGCAGGGTGCTTCCTATAGTTTGAGTAGCAGAGAACAAGGCGGAAGAAGAATGATGGATTATGACGATGAAAATAGTGATCATGACGCACATACTTCGAAGAGAAAGGATAACGTGGAAGAAGAAGAAGAAGAAACAGAAGACTATTCACAAGGAGACTGTGTTGAAGAGTCTCAAATCAAGAGCAATGGTTCATCAGACAATCTGGATCCATTAATAGTAGCCGTCAACAGTTTCCAGACTTTGCAAGAAGCCCTCCAAAAAGGTATCAATTTCATAAATACAGATTTTCATTTGGAATTTGATTGTTGCTGCATTGTAGTAGTCCTAATCAACTAAAACTTGAATGACTCTAACACTGGTTCCTTATGATGCCGTGTAATATTAACATGATTGTGTTTCGAGTTTGACTAAACTCCTGTTCTTTTTCCCTTTTCAGAACTTCAAAAATTCCAAGAGCTTGGGAAAGAAGAACCTATAACATCACTGCATGATGGAGGAGAAAGCAGCAGTTGCATACACGCAGGACACGAAGGAGCTAGTGAAGCAAGCTCTTCTTACCGGTTTGGGTCTGAAAAGATGGGAGAAATGGAATTAACTTCTCTAGATTCCGAGATACTAAACCTGGTGAACAATGTAGAGCATCTGGAGATCAAACTAGAAGAAGCAAAGCGTATTCTCGAGGTTAAAGAAACACAAATCCGTGAACTCGAATCTACCATAAACGTTTCAGAGACGTGTAACGGAGGAACAGAGATCGGGATAGAAGACATCTTCCAGCAAAAGGTGGAGGCAGAGATTGAATATATCATATTCTCAAGATCAGTGGGAAACCTAAAGAGACGGATCAAACTGATTGAAGAAGAGAAGACATTGGGGCTATCAAAGCTTGATAAAGCAGAAACAAAAGCTGAGAATCTAAAGAATCAAGCTCAAGATTTACAAAACCATTGTGTAGAGATCACAGAGATTCAAGAAGTGGAGTGCCTGAAGAAGAGAGCATTTAAGACCACTAGATGTCTTCTTCTACAGTTAGGCTTGCTCTTTATACTGTATTATTCTCTGTTACCAGAACCGGAGATTGCTGTTCCCACATGATAGTTTTGTTTGATGGAATCTGTTTTTATCTATATTTATACAAGTTTTGTATTTATATATATTGTAACATTTTGGCTCCAATAGACCCAACTCTTCTTTGCTTTCTACTTTGTGTTTCTGCGTGCTGCATTGTCATGACGTCAGTGTGTATGTATAAAATTGTTGCCTCTTTGTCAACTTTGCCATCATTTTCCATAATTTCTTTAGTAAATAAGAAATAATGAAATACAGAAGATAAGATATATAAACACACAAGTGAAAAAAGTTTAGATATTCACATGTACAATGAAAATTTGCACATAACCTTTAAATAATTTGAGTCGGTCTTAATATATATTCATTGTAAGCTCTTTAGAGTTTATAAATAAGAAGAATTCAATATAGTTGTGTGAATATATTGTGTGGTGTGTTGTTTGTGATGACACATAGAAGTGGTCTTATGTCATTAGCTGCAAGTGGAGACTTTTGACAATTTGACTATAAACAGCCATCTTAATGTTGGTTTGTTCCAACAACACTTAACAATGCCCACGTCTTGAAGAGTTTTAGATTTGCAAACCAATAATCAATTTGATCAAATATACTTAAAAAAAAGAAGAAGTTATTATTCATCTTAGACTCACTCATAGGTGTCTTAATGTGATGATCTTTGGATTTATATCCAAATCATTTTACAAATTTGGACCTACCATAGTTTGGTCTCTTTTCTTAGTGTAATGAAGAGAGATTTGATTCTTTCTTTCAAATTTGGTGTGTTTCAAAACTCAAATTTGGGGTATGTAACATATGCTAAGAAATTGTAAAAAAATACCACACTAACAACAACTTGAACTATAATAGATCATATCATTTCTTAGTGGAAGTTAAATTTGTATATGGTCTTGCTTGGAGATCCACTATTCTACAAACATAGACTAAGAAAATGTCAATTTTGTTTGTCCTAGAGTTCGGTATTCCAATTAATTGGAGCAACTTCTAATATTTATCATCATAAATTTATGGAGAAACCATTTGTTTGAAAAAAGAAAAGAAAGATAAGATGGTGAAATGAATAAGATGGTTTACTTTATGGAACTTTGGTCAATTAAACTATCATGCTTTATGTGAATCCAAAAGCATAATAAAAGAAAGATAGAAACATATCAAAGCTTGAGAGAAGAAAACAAAAGAGTATATATATCTTCTCATCAAATCAAATTAACAAAAGACCCCACCAAATTAAGATTAAAAGCCAAACACTAAAAGTACCATAAGAACCCAAAATCAAAATATCTTTCTCTCTTTCTTCTTCATACTACAATGTCAACAACTCCTTTTTACCATCATTACCTCCTAATTTAATAAGTCTTATTTTTTTGTCTTTTTTTTTTTTAAAGTTAAAAAGATTACTTGCTTGCATATATACGTCTCTTAGACTCTTTCTTCTTCTTCGTTAGGTGGCAACTCATTCAAGTCAAACTCCAAAACTCTTCTCTTCAATTTCTTCACCTCTTGTACTGTCTCTGTTACTTGACTAGAAGACGCAGTTGCTGGAACGGTTGGAGCAGCGGTTGGAACCGTGGTTGGAGCCACAGTAGAAACTGGTGCAGTCCAATGACATCTCTTGTGACCACCAAGAGCTTGACCTGTTGAGAAGCTTTTGTGACATATATTACAAACATGATCTCCATTATGACTACTGCTTAAAGATGTGTTTGTTCCTTGAGCACTAGCTAAACCGGTTATTATTGCTTCAGTTCCAAGTAATGAAGCTTCAGCGTTTGCCCTAGCTTGATGATTCTCCAATATCTTGACCTTGTTGTGACTTGCTCTATGACCTCCTAAAGCTTGATAAGAACTAAACGACTTGTTGCAAGTCACACACACGTGCTTCTCACGTGCACCGGCACCACCACCTTCCTCAGCTGCAACAACAACAACCTGATCAAGCTGATGATCATGATGAGTAGATGTTGATGACTCTTTCTCCATCTCAGACAATCTCTTCTGCTTCTTCTTCCTCTTCTTGACCATTTCCAGATATTTCTCTTCAACGGAACGCGAAGCAGAAGTCTCAGCAACATTAAGATTAGCAGCTGCTTCTGCAGTAGTAGCTAAGAACAATAGACCATTAGCATCATCAATATCCTTCACATCTTCTAAAGGTGGATCCTTCAAATCTGCTTCATCAAACTTCAAATCACCTCTCCTTCCTCTCTTCCCTTTTGTTGACCATCCTTTAATCGATTCAACAACGTTTTCCAATTCCAAATTACTGTCCCATAACTCCGAGTTCTCATCATCATCATCATCATCATCATCATCAAAATCATCATCATCATCATAATCTGAGCTTATAAACTCATCATCATGATCAAGTGTAGAAGACGATGAATTACCAAGTGGATGAGGAAGAAGAGGAGGAGGAGGCAAAACACCTTTCCAACCTCTGTCTGGATGAAACCTCATGTGTCCATATAAAGCCTTCATTGATGTAAACTTCTTGTAACAAACACAACAAGCCACTTCTAAGTCACCTCTTTCAGATCTACCAACCATACCAGACACCATCTTTGGTCTCATCATTGAGAATTTACGAGTTTCGAGCACATGAATCCGTTTATGACCTCCTAAAGCTTTACCTGACACAAACCTTTTACCACATTCACAACATATATGTTTTTTCTCTTCTCCTTCTTCTTCTTCCACATCTCCTTGCTCTAGATCCATACTCTTAGCTTCATGATCATTTTCCTCTTCCTCGAGACCGATGTTTTTAGCTTCATCATCTTCTTCTACTTGGTCTTCTTCTATCTCAGGTTTGATCCTTGGGATTTTAACCTTAATAGATCCGAATCTCGGTTTCCCAAGTGAGAATCCACAGTTGGTTTTGTAACCTCGTAATTGGTCCATCGACTTTGAAGCTAGAATCCACACAAAAACCAAGCTCAGACCAAAACTGAAACAGATCTACCAGCTGATAATAAGACTAGGGCTTCTCCTGTATACAAATACAAACTTAGTGAAGATGACAATCTCTTTAAGCTCTCTCAAACTCAACAAAATATCAAAGCTATGAAAATCTAAAAAGCAACAGAAGAAGAAGAAGAAGAGGCAATAGAGAGAAAATAGGAGGCTATAGGCATAAGAGTGAAGAAGAGTCTGTATTGTGCCTCACGTTTTTGGATGAATAGTCTCTACTTATTTTGTTCATATATATATATATAAATTTAAAAATAGCTTTTTTATTTAAGTTATTATAATTAAATGTTTTAAGTTCTTTCTAGCCACTTAGCTACTTACCAAACCATACAAGATATGACTTTTAATTGTATTTACTTAAGGTTTTGTTTGACTGTTTGTTTTTACAAAACGCAATCGCAAGTCTTTGACTAGTAAACACTTTTTTTATGGTAATTATGTAAAGCAAAGACTATTATTAGTTTGTTGTAAATTTACCTTTTTTTTTTTTGTTATAATAATGTTTCTATATATTTTTCCTTTGGGTAGATTCAAAGGGTATATTTA
>Ga0041059_1001803_pt1 | contig 16686 bp, 14 predicted proteins | sample AraColnosormetaG_FD_56232 | JGI IMG/M metagenome (GOLD analysis project Ga0041059, IMG submission 56232) | Arabidopsis roots microbial communities from North Carolina, USA - Col MF nosort | ecosystem: Host-associated > Plants > Roots > Unclassified | place: USA: North Carolina | collected...
TTTTTTTACCAAAAAAAAAAAAAAATCATTGATGATGTTTTGTTTCATTAGTATTGGAAGAAAGTAAAAAAGTTTGAAGCGCTTTAAGATATTGTACTTATATTTACAAGTGACTTTATCATCTTTGGTAAAAAAACTACCGATTTCGATTAGATGAATATAATACATGTACAAGTAAAACGACCGCCTGAAGTCAAGGGTCTTGTAGCATGGGTAAATGGGTGGGAAATGTTCCGTGAATTAGTCATATAGATGTTTAAGGATATCCGATTGAGACAATCTAAGTTACCTTGGCAACTACGTCTCTAAAGTTAGGCTCTATATTGAACATATATGTAATTATCAACTATCTCTAGTTAGACGTTATAGAGAACCCTTCAAAATGGGCCATATAAATTTTGTGGCCACATGAAAACAGTTTTAAATGGTGATCTTTAGCTCCATTACAAATTTTTTAGCTAATCCATGGCTCTTTAGCAACGGATTTGCTACAGAACAAAAAAAAAAACCATGACATCAAGCCAAAAACCAAAAACGTGGTCATATGGCATGGGTTATAAGAGCTACACACGTCAAATCGCCATATTTTCATAGAGCCTAAGTTAGGCCTGGTTAAAAAAACGTACTTGTTAAGCTTGTAGGGTTTTCAAATAATCACAAGATTGAATATGCACTGCAAATCGGACCATGCACTGAAAATAGATATCATTATCTTTCTTCTTTTTTTTTTTTTTGGACCAGATGCATTTACTTTATGAAATGAATACTTCTTTTATTATTTTTGGAAAATAGAACTAAACACCATGATGCCTATAGTGGCTTCTGCTGGTTTTGAGCTAGTGGTCACTGGACCCCGAAAAATTGAAGTAAAACCAAGTTTTTTATGAATGAATTCAGAGTATGGAATCACATACTTCTGACCATCACTTTACAAGACAATGACGAGTAACCTCATATAAACAATAAATATGTATAATTAATTAACTATATATAGATTTTGGATAACACTTCTATATATTGATCTTTTTATTGGGTTATTATTTGTAAAAATGTTTTAATTTTGTTATTAAGTAATAGTTTTTGTTAGTTTTGATGATTTTTATGTCGAATAAACCTGTAAATTAATAAAATAATACGTTGTCGAAAATGTATATATGTTTGGATCATATTTCGCAATTTTCTTTTTCATTTCAACATATCATATGGGAGACAGGAAGAGACACAAAGTGTTATACTTTATTTAATATTATTCTTCATAGACATTAATAGATATGCTTAACAACTTTTTAGTAAGCATCGATAGTCCTTATAATTACGTTCTAATCAACAACGAAACACACACCAACACTGTAAAACATTAATAGATAAACCCATACTTTTGGTACCAGCAAACTTATAGTGCAAGGAAACACCGGATAGGGCTCTTATTTAGGGGAATTAAGTAGTAGTTACTGTGGTGGTGGACACTGGAAACCGATAGGAAAAACCCTATTGCAAGCAAAAAAGATTTCTCTAACGGCCACATCAATACCGAAAACCAACGGAATCGGCCTGAAGATAAAGCAGAGACAATCGGTTACTTGAACATTAGTGAGGCCATTGAGGGCAGTGCAACACTGTCGTGCTCTGGGGTCGCCAGCTGTAACATTGGCTAGGCCAAGGACGTTGGCACATACGCCTAGTTGCAATGGGTTTCTGGGACATGAGCCAAAGTTGTTGGTCGGTGTAGGCGAGCTTAAGAGGTTTGCTTCTGCGAGGCTGATGAGGAGGATGATGATGAGGGAAATGGTGGTTGAGCTCTTTGAGGCCATTTTTTTATTTTATTTTGTGGATATGAAAGTGTGGATGCTTTCGATGATGTTGTGTAGTATGTATTTATAGAGCCAAGAGATGCCTTGGAATCACAAACACTTGTGTATCATTTATTTTTTTTGCCTAACATTACTCTTTTTTAATTAATGAGGTTTTAGAGATTTAGGCAAGTTGTTGGTTCTCTCTCTTATGTACAACTTTACGCTCAAAATGTCTAGTTTGGCTTCCAAGGAGTTTTTTCTTTTGTTTTCAGATTTGTTTTTTCTTTCTTTCATATATTCAAGAGTTCAACACAAATTATAACCAGTATATACGGTTTAAATCTAAGGTCATGAATGTATGCATTTTTTTATGAATTGAATGGATGTAATTTTGGTTTTTTTAACACTTGATATATGAACCAACTTGAAATTACATATTTACAGAAGTAGATATAGACCATCAATTGATATAGATGTTACAAGGAACACAATACACACAATAAACATTAATAAATAATTTTTCACAAGTGCGTCTTCAATACTAATTTTATTTCCCGGATTTCATGTCTTCTAAATAATTAAAATTTATCTTCCACATTCAGCCTCCAATAAAATTCTATGTCTTCGTAATCTAACGAAATGAAAACTTCTAAAATCTCCATCCCCGTCTTTGTATGGAACAATAACTTGATGTGTCAATTGAAATTCTATGTTCTACTTATAGAAACCGATGCCATGCATGATCTAGTTTTAGAAGGAAAATCTTTGATTACTGAGGGTTCTTTCATTGTCTAAGAATGAATATACTTGAGGTTTACCGAAGCGGGGATCAAACAGAATGCAATCATTTTGTTTGAGATTTGAATTTACGTATGTAAGTTCTTCAATTACTTTTTTTTCCAGTAATATTTGTAAACTCCAACGTGATTCAAAATCTAAAATAAAGACAATCAACACTCCCGTACAAACTTTATTTTATTTTTTATTACATTATTGGAACAAAGTATATATTTAGAAACAAAAGAAAATCACGGTTAAGTGTATAGTAAGTAGGTTTTTTAGTTTATTGTGGGGAAAGGAGGTGGTCATGGGCAAGTGAAGCCTGGGGGAATGCTACGACCACAAGTCATAAAGAGGTTGATGATATTACGAGGAAGACTGCGACTTGGTGCTCTCACTGATTCACAAAGGCAGGCAAGTGCGTCAGCATCAGAAAGACCACGAATGAGAGAACAACATGGTTGCGCCGTTCCTAATCCTAGGAAACCATCGAACATATTTAGGATAGTGCTACATATTTGTAGTGGGATACCATTCCTAGGGCATCTACCACTCGGGGGAGGCGGTGGTGGAGTCCTCGGCGGCGGTGGTACTGAAGGTGTCCCTGGGGGCGTTGGTGGTGCACGTGGGGGAGAAATTGGTGGAGTTATTGGCGGTGATTGTGGTGGTGCACGTGGAGGAGAAGTTGGTGGAGTTATGGGAGGAGACATCGGTGGTCTCTTTGGAGGAGAATTTGGGGGAACTATTGGCGGAGATACCGGTGGTGTTTGTGGGGGAGCGGTTGGTGGAGCCCTTGGAGGAGTAACTGGTGGTGTCCGTGAAGGAGAAGTTGGTGGGGACACAGGGGGTGTACGTGTAGGAGGCATTGGTGGACTTCTTGGCGGAGGAGATAGAGGTGAAAGCGGGGGAGAAGTTGGTGGAGTTCTTGGTGGGGGCATTGGTGGTGCACGAGGAGGAGAACTCGGTGGAGTTCTTGGGGGAGATATTGGTGGTGCACGCGGAGGAGAAGTTGGTGGAGTTCTTGGCGGGGATAGAGGTGGTGCACGCGGAGGAGAAGTTGGTGGAGTTATAGGGGGAGATAGCGGTGGTGTACGTGGAGGAGAAGTTGGTGGAGTTCTTGGCGGGGATAGTGGTGGGGCACGTGGAGGAGCTGTCGGTGAAATTCTTGGAGGAGGAACTGGTGGTGCTCGTGGAGGAGAAGTTGGTGGAGTTCTTGGAGGAGAATTTGGTGGAGTTCTTGGCGGGGATAGTGGTGGTGCACGAGGAGGAGAAGTCGGTGGAGTATTAGGAGGAGGAACCGGTGGTGCACGTGGAGGAGAAGTTGGTGGAGTTCTTGGCGGGGATAGTGGTGGTGCACGGGGAGGAGAAGTCGATGGAGTTCTTGGAGGAGGAATTGGTGGTGCACGTGGAGGAGAAGTTGGTGGAGTTCTTGGAGGAGATAGTGGTGGTACACGCGGAGGAGATGTTGGTGGAGTTCTTGGTGGAGAAAGTGGTGGTGCACGCGGAGGAGAATTTGGGGGACTCTTTGGTGGAGAAACCGGTGGTGTTTGTGGGGGAGCGGTTGGTGGAGTCTTTGGAGGAAGAATTGGTGGTATCCGCGGAGAAACTGGTGGCGTACGTGGAGGAGCTGTTGGTGGAGTTCTTGGGGTCCTTGGTGGAGGAGGTGGTGGAGTTCTTGGGGTTCGTGGTGGAGGAGGTGGTGGAGTTCTTGGGGTTCGTGGTGGAGGAGGTGGTGGAGTTTTTGGGGTTCGTGGTGGAGGAGGTGATGGAGTTCTTGGGGTTCGTGGTGGAGGTGGTGTTCTAGGGCGGGGACGGCTATTAGATTCAGCGTGGCCAATGAGGAGGATGGTGAATGCGAAGAAGAGGGCTAGGGTTGTTTTTGAACATTTTGGATTCATTTTGTCCGAGGTTATATATATATGTCCTTAAAGAAGGACTATATTGTACGGATACTGGTGAACTGAAATGAAGTGAGGTTTGTGGATAATTTATAGGATTTTAAGATGTTCACTACGATGGTTTTGTACCACATGTTCCATTGCCAAACTTCTCCATTTTAGGCTTAAAGGTGGGATTCACTCTACGTAATAAGTAATAACCTTGATCGTCAAGTCTTTTGATTAATGGCCTCCTAATTCTTTCTTCTTCTTTTGATTCCATTTACATGCCTATATTACTTTTTGTATTGTGTACACGTTTGATAGACGATTTTAAGTTTCATGATCTAGTAGAATAAAGCATAATGGAGACCAAAGTCTTAAAACTGTCTTTTCATAAAACCGTAAGTGGGCATGCAAGAATATAGCAATGCAATTCCTTGGTTAGCAATGCAAGATATAGATTGGTCTGGTATGGTCAAGAAAACCTTTGGTGTCATTTTGTACATTCATTTGCTGATAAAATTTACAATTGGAGGGACCATTTAAACCGAAGTAGACCAAATATTAACCATTTGACATTGAACGAAAGTCTTAAATAGGCAAATTGGTTGGTTCAACCAAAAATACCCCAATTCTCTGTCTATATTTTTATTTTTTAGTGAATAATATGATTCCATTGATTATTTTCATCGGTATTAACTATAAATTAATTTATTTCTGGATATTTTACTTTAAATTTACACCAAAACCCTAATAAAGTTTTGGGAAATGGAAAAAATAAAACAAGAAAGAAGTATGGCAAATTGGCAATCTTAAGTTATTAGAAATGTTTAGTTTTCTTTTAGAAATGTTAAGTTAGTAGAAATAATTTAAAATATTAAAATAATAATGTGTCTTTTTCTAGGATAAGAAATTCCATATATTCAACTAGTGATGCATTAATGTGAAAAACAAATTCAAACACCAAAATGCAATATGCAATCTTTATACGTGTACGGTGAATCGGTGATACAACGACATCATCAACACAAATCAGTATATTATGTATTTTGATTGTATTAATATCATATTCTTTTAATATGAGATGTCAACTTTATAATAGTTACACCAAAAAAAAAAACTTTATAATAGAGTTTTGGGGCTTCACGAAATGTTTATTGGCATGCATCTCTAAATTTACTTGCCAAACATTCTCCTGATCTAGAATAACTGAAATGCAACTTAGAGGGACCAAAAGCTACAATTGTGGCTACGTATATCATTAATATATGTTTAGGTCTCAATGAATTTACAGAATTTGTGAATGGATTAGTCTGTTTCTGATAAGAGTTTTTAGTTGAATCATTTTTTTCATTAACCAATAATTCTGTAAAACTATATATATAACACTGCGGCCAAATTTTTGCAGATACAATTCAATTAAACAAAAAAACAATTCTCACTTATTAGAGCATCTGCATTGCATATCAAAGTGAAATGTCTTTAGTTAGAATAAAAATTTAATTGATAAATTGAAAAAGTATGAAATCCAATAAGAAGGTAACATGTAGGTAGAATGTATCTTTAAGAGATGTCTTTGTGTCTTCCTGAAGACATTTTCCTCTTCTCTCTTTTCACAAGTGTCTCAAATTTATATTAAAAAAATAGTAAAGACAAATTAATATCACCAATGGAGGTGCTCTTACATTCTTCAAAATTATTTCATTTTCCACATGGTTCTGAACTTGAAATTGTGTCAATTAACTTTTTGTTAGACTTTATCAAAAAAAAAAAAAGAAGGTCTTTACGTTATAGTCGCAATATTCTACGTATACCAAACTAATTAAAGCTTCTAAACACTATAAATACAAAGCTTCACCTCCAACCCTAATACAACTCACACTCCTTAATTTACTACAATCATCAAAAGCTTATTTAGCATTTTCACAATATGGCTTCAAAGAACATGACAACAATCATGGCTCTCTTCCTCACCTTCAACCTCGTCTTCTTGGGCTTCACCTCAGCCCAACCTGTGTGTCCTCTTAACCAGTCTGAATTGGGGATTTGCGTCAACGTACTTGGTCTCATCTCCATAACCACCAGCAACGCGGCCCAATGTTGTTCTATCTTAGCTGGTCTTAATAATGTTTCTCTTGTGTCTGTATGTGCATGCGAGGCCGTAAGACTCAATATTCTTAATCTTCTCGGTATCACCGTCAACCTCAATTTGAGGCTTAATGGGCTCCTTGGTCTCTGTCGTTTGCCGGTACAACCTGGCTTCAACTGCCTTTTATAAGTAAACAACATGCAGAATCTTTATATGTATTAGGATCACTTAAATAAGCAAACACGTTCCGTAGTATCGGTTCATGGTGCAACTATGTGGTTTTTAAAGTAATCATGTCTTTATCTTATGTTTGAAATAAATAAAACTTGGATGTTGTTTCACTACCTCTTCGGCTGTTCCAGTACTATGTTCTTCAAGTTTTGCTGAACTAAATGCCCACCACACAAAAGAACACCAATATAATAACCTAGCTCATAGACCCCTTATGAGTTGACAGTTTTTTATATGATTAAGTCCAACAAATTGCTAATATCCCGACGAATGTAAACAAATTACTATCCTGTCTCATCTACTAAGTGATGGAATTTCAGAGAAAATAATGAGCTGAAAAAGCTAGTCTCCGCGAGAATTACATTGCTGATGAGAGCAGTGAAAAAGGCATAGACACTCATGTCCTTTTGGGGAAGTAATGTAGGGAATAAACCTTTTATGTCGTGCATGTGCTTTGTTTCATATTCGGCAACTAGGATGCACGTATTTGTTTGTTGGTGTATAATTTAGTACTTTTGCATGTAGCTTGAGATGTCGAACTCAGTTAAAATGAGAAAGAGAATGAAAACATGTAGATTTCTTAGAAACTACTCGAACATGAAGATGCATTAGAACATAAGTAGAGTTAGTTGAAATTATTAAAGTAAAACTGAATTTCATCAAAACAAACCTAGAAATAAATTTTGGTTTTCGGTAAAAAAAAAAAAGAATATAAGATATTCTTTAGAGTTTAAAAATATGTCAGTAATATTTTATCATATCAATAACAGTGTTGGTTAGAGATAATTTGCATTTCAGAACGAACGAACCAGAAACAAAACAAAAGTTGATCTAAAACCAAACCAAAATTTAGCTGAACCAGATATATTGGCTCTATAAGGATCACCCTTAACCAAAAAGAATGAACAACTAATGCGGATTCTAGTTCAAGGAACCGGATATATTGATAATTTTGTAGACCTAAGCATATATAAATAATGATATACCTAGCCACAGTTGTAGCTTTTGGTCCCTCTACATACATGTGGCCCAAGTTGCAGTTTCAGACATTCTAGAGGAAAAGGTTCGGCTAGTAAATTTAATGATGCGAGCAAACATTTCGTATCAATCTGACTCAATTAACAGAATGAATGAATTTGTGATTCCGCATGTCTTTTTTTCTGATCACAATTTTTATTAATTCATATTTTTCATTAATTAATCAATTTCACAATCCTGTATAAGTAAAAAATAAATACGATCTGTAACCAAATGTTTTTTGAGAATTTTTGAGAAATATCTCTTTTGGTGTGCCTCATTTTCCACGATTTCGCTATTCTACGTTTGAACCGTACTTGCAATTATGTCAATTAACTTTTTGTTAGAATTTATCAAAAAAAAAAAAAATGACTTTACGTTAGAGAACTTATAATAGTCACAATATTCTACGTAAACCAACTAAAGCTTCTAAACAGTATAAATACAAACCCTCACCTCCAAGACTAATATAACTCACACATCTCAATCTCTCCAACTACAATAATCATCAAATTCTTATTTAGCATTTACACAATATGGCTTCAAAGAATATGACAACAATCATGGCTCTCTTCCTCACCTTCAACCTCGTCTTCTTGGGTTTCACCTCAGCCCAACCTGTGTGTCCTCTTAACCGGTCTGACTTGGGGATTTGCGTCAACGTACTTGGTCTCATCTCCCTCACCACCAGCAACGTGGCCCGATGTTGTTCTATCTTAGCTGGTCTTAATAATACTCCTCTTGTGTCTGTATGTGCATGCGAGGCTGTAAGACTCAATATTCTTAACCTTCTCGGCATCACCGTCAACCTCAATTTGAGGCTTAATGGGCTCCTTGGTCTCTGTCGTTTGCCGGTACAACCTGGTTTCAACTGCCTTTTATAAGTAAACAATATGCAGAATCTTATATGTAATAAGATCACTAAAATAAGTATACAAGTTCCGTAATATCGGTTCATGGTGCAACTATATGTGTTTAAAAAAAAAAGTAATTATGTCTTTATGTTATGTTTGAAATAAATGAATCTTGGATTGTGTTTCACATGCTCGGCTGTTCTAGCTATTACTATCTTTTTCATGTTTGATTGAACCAAATGCCTACCACAAACAAACATCACTGTACCAGCCGAACGTCGAAAATTGCTCTACATGCTAGCATCTACCAAGTGTCATAATTAATGAGCTCAAAAAGCTAGTCACCGAGAATTACATTCTCTGGAGCAATGAGAGAAGTGGAAAAGGCAAAAAATACATGTTTCCACTAGGTTGTCTCTGGAGCAATTTTGATTGGTAATATCAATTAGAACATATACCTCTTCCTAGAGATTGCTTCCCACATTAAATGTAAGTAAGAAACTGAATAATCCCATGCTAAGAGCTTTTTTTAGCAGATTTACAGCAATGAGTTCAACAAAGATTTTAAAGAGATGAATGTAAATTGTATCCTTTATAAAGTCCTGATTAGGGGTAGTATCGTAGGGAATAAATGTTTTAATTCAACAAAACTCATTCGTCAACAAAACCCTGAGTTATGAAAAAAAACAAAGGAAGAAGAATTGACGTTGGCCAGTGTTAATTGTTTATTTTGTTCAATCACAATAAGAGTAGACAGTTAGCATCTATAACAATTTTTAACTAATCAGAATTAAAAATAATAATACTGAGATGTTCATCCATATATATTATAGAAATTTACTAAATTATCGACTAAATGGGACTTTGGATATGACTCATATGAGTAAATTTATTCATATTCAATAGAACTTTGGATATGAATATGAGTAAATCACTAATTCTATTGCAAATTTTGATGACCGATTAAGTACGTTATGGAATGTGGAATTTGACTTTATTTGGGTAGACGTTTTACATTAATTTCATCGCCAAACCTTTTATTCGTAGACTTGGCAAATTTTCAAATTACACCTTGGTCACCAAAACTCTATTGTAAGACATTTGTTAAATTAATACTAATAGTGTGCGTTCAGCAAGAATAACAACTTTGATAGAGTTTGTATTGTTTTGGGCATTGACAAATTGTTCCTTGCCTAACCTCTTCTCTAGATGAGTAGATAAGGTTTAAATATCTTGAGAGTTGATTATATAGTATCTTCTTCTTCTTTTTTTACTTTTGGCTAAAATGCGAAATTCAAATTAATTTTCCGAAAAGTTGGCATTATTTTTTATTTTTGTAAACTTTCATCCAAAAGAAATATCAAACAGTAATCTAACCAAATGTTCTAACAACTATAAATACAAACTCTCACCTCCCAAACTAAATACTCAATACTCCTCTCAGAACTAAACAAAAGAGAGAGAGCATAATTAACATTTTCAAAACATGGCTTCAAAGAACATGATGAAAAACGCTATAGCTCTCTTCCTCACCATTAACCTCGTCTTCCTTGTCTTCACAAAGGCCCAAGCTCCTCCACCTCAAGCTCCGGTGTGTCCCAGAGACTCGACCCAATTCCTATCTTGTACTAACGTGCTTAACCTCAGCTTAATCCTCATCAACAATCAATCAGTATTGCCATGTTGCACTCTAGTGACTGGGCTTGACGCTGCTACGGCATCTGCCTGCATCTGCAATGCCGTTAGAATCACAATCTTTAATTTCTTGACTATCAATGTGAGAGTTAACCAAGTTCTTAGACTCTGCCGTATAATTCCCCCACTTGGTTTCAGATGCCCTTAATCTTCTCATAAGACTAAATAAGCAAACCAGTTCAGTAATATATATCGGTGCAAAGTATGTTTCTCTAATAATCATATGCGTCTTTATCACAATCTATGTTTGTTGAAATAAAGCGAAAACATTACAAACGTTTTCACATGTTCGTTTTGATGTTCGATGAAAAGGTAAAATAAACTTTTTATGTTTATCCTGTTTTTGTTATTTCATGAGGTTTCAAATACCCTTAAGATATCAAGTTTCAGACTTAGCCATACCAAATTAAAAAGAAGCTAGTTTCTAAGGAACGGTTCCTGCGAGCATAAACGTCTTGTAAACAATGGTTCGAACCAGCTCATAACCACCCCAAGCCGTCTCGAGCTCTTTGACTACATTGTCCGACAATAAGTCTACTCCTTTTTCTTTAGCAGCACCAACGGCAGACCACGATCTTAGCATCCGCAAGAATCCTTCAAACGACACCGTTTTCTTCATCTCCAGTTCCATGGGCTTTCCCTCTGAGCCCAAACCCACGCTCTCAAACGGAAACGGCAACGTCTTATATCCGTCCAAAAAATACTGACTCTCTGGGAATTTACAATACGGCAACGTTTCAGCGATGAACCGAGTCATCACCGAGTCGAACTCGGGATTCACCACCATGTCAGTGTTGTAGCTCCACACGGCGATGATTCCTCCTGGTTTACGGAGGAGACGATTCGCGATCGCGTAGAATCTCGGGAGATCGAACCAGTGTACGGCGGTAGCCACCGTTATCAAATCCACAGAGTTCTCTCCTCCAATAAGATCTACCATTTCATCTTCCGTCATCGACGAGGGCGTGTGGTGGTACGTTACTTTCGGATGCGGTTTTCCGAGATTCAACATCGTCTCGCTAACGTCCGTCGCAACGACTCTTTCGTAGTGTTCCGCGATCTAAGCAACAAGTCGTAAAAAATCAGAGATTCGCGTTACGAGATTTCAGATCGGGAAATGTAAGAAAGAAGAAAGAGAGGGAGGAGAAAATACATACTCCGATGGCAGCTTGGCCGTTTCCGGTTCCGGCGTCCCAAGCGAGATTGTGACGGTGGGAGAGAGCGGCGAGCTTGGAGTACCAATCGGCGGGATAAGTAGGTCGTGCGTCTAAGTAGATATCAGCTTGACTATCGTAAACTCCTGACATTTTTGTGATTTGCTTCTTCGATTCAAATTTCTGATCAAATTGGTTTCGAATTCTGGTGAGCTTTAATAATAGAGGAGAGTGACGAGTGACGACAGATTGCGAAATCCGATTTTGCTATTTCCTCGTTGACTTTGACGGGTTTTTTGGTCAGCTAAAATTGGTTTTGGATTTTGTTTCGGTTTAAATCTATTTTGTTTTGATTTAGTATATGTCAGTATAACTAACTCACTCTATACGAGTATACGTACATGGAGAAATAGTATTTTTTTGGATGGTTGTTAATCAAAGATGCTAAATTTTATTGCAAGAGGAGTAATGTGAAAGAGTCTTTGTCGGGATTTATTTTTATTGCTGACATATATTTTTTTAATAATTAAATACAAATGGATTACAAGGAACTTGTCCAATGTAAGACCAACCTACTACATTAATCTCAACTATTTGACGAGGGAGATAGAGAATTGAAGAGAAGGATATAAGACTTTACAGTGACACTCTAAGACTCAAAAGGAGGACGTCTTTTAGGAGATAGAACCAAAGCCTCCTTCTGATATTTGTTCTATGCCCTCTTTCAAGCAGAAAACTGAAACCATGGTCGAAAGATGGGTGCTGCCGTGTAAACAACTCCAATATGGTCCGAATGAAGATCTTCTGTTAGGCAGATTCGATGCAAGAAACGAAATACTTAATATAAAAAATTGATTTTTTTTTTTTCGAAACCAAGATAATTTGGGTGGTTCGGGTTTTCTATTGTAACATTCAAGGGGCAATTTATTATTTTGCTGGTACGAGAGCTGGTAGGATGAGTTATATTACCTGGAATGAAGTCAAGAAGCTTTCTAAGCGGCGTCCGCTAGCTCTTCTGTGAACTCCCCGAAGATGTCGGGGCAATCATCCCAGTTCCTATGCCCTCGTGCTTCCCAATAACCACCCGTGTACTTGAAGGTGTCGCTTTCACCTTGTCTCTCAAACCATCTCGGTCTCCAACCGCTTTCTTGAAGTTGCCGCGACTGCAGAGAAACCGAGCAATTGTAGTTCTTAGAACATAACTTCACCACATAACCATCAAAAATTTTTCAAAAATGTAACAGACTAACAACAGTAGTTCAAGGTAGAAGATCAGCCTAATGATTATAGTACCACAAAAGCGATAAACGAATATGCCAGAGATCAAATCATGCAAAATTCTAGACAGAAGCTCATTCTATGTATTAGTCCTCATGTTCTCTGAAAGTTAATTCATTCAGGGCTTACATATGCATGGACCAGTGAAATGTATAGGTGACGTACCATTCTTTGCCTTCTTTCTAACCGTTGTTTCTCTAAGTTCGCCTTCTCATATTCACCATTCTCAAGATGCCGTTGATCTGGTCTGAGCCTAGAGTCTGTGGGAGGAAGTATCTCCTACATCCATCATCAAGTTAACACAAGATCAGACAAGTCTATATGAAAAGATAGTATAGCAATCCATAAACAGAATAAAAACAAGATTAAACCATCTGAACATACCTGTAACCCAGGTGTTAGCTCGTTCAGAGTAATGGCAAATGAGGTTAAGTTGTATCTAGTTACATTAGGCGGTGGCTTGGTCCTTTTCCACAGTAACGAGGCATTTGATGCAGGATCACTGACTTTCGACTTGTTGATTCCATCACCAGCAACATAGTAAAGGCTATCATCCCATTTACCAAATATTGTTGCTGCTTTTTGCCCTGCTACGTCTTCTACAAAACCGTTTACCTATATGTATATTTGATCATGTTTTATTTCAAGTATTCAGTTTCCACATACATTCAAAAGTATAAAATTCATTTTTACATATACAGAGCATTTCTATGTGACTCACCTGGTGGGGATTTCTCTCAAGAATGGATTGCTCCTTAAACTTGAGCGTACAAGAATATTGGCGGTTCCCACGGATTTGCATCACACCATGATGATCACAGTAGAGTTTACCTAGTATGATATTGTATATAGTTGATGTTACCTAAGAACAAAGATGAAGTATAAAGTTACTTCAGGGACAAATGAAAAATCTGCAAAAGTAACTTGAAAGCAGTAGTTAATACTTTGTATATACCTTGCTCCACTGAAATACTTCTCCATCATCGAACTCCAGAGTCAAAACTCCAACAGGTTCGACTTGAATCGACCTCCCCCAAAACTTTGACCTGAGGTTAGTGTCACCCCAAAACTTCCACCCTTTACCTTCACAGTGGCAGGCGATAACAGTTGGATGGTGACTGACCTATTATAACCAAAAGAATGATATTCTCTAGTCTTGGTAAAGATTCTAACAATTATGTTCATCACATTCTAAATTTGAGTTAAAATTTGTGTGACATACCTTCTCAGAGAAGAAACGGATTCCCTTTTCAGGAAAGTCGGCTTCATAGGTTTCTCCAAGCAAAGGATTGAAGGGCTTACAATGCCTGCCTTCAGTGGAAGCATATCCAGAGACCGCAAAAGCAGCAACATTTAAGGCTCTTAAGAGACCATTCCCCTGATTATCCAATAGGCTTTAAGTCAATATAAGATAAACAGAATGTAGTAATGTACAAGATAAGTAAGAGACTTTGGTGTCACTTACAGATTTTCCATGTTCATATGCTCGGTCCAAAAGATACGAATACTCCAAGTCTTCAAAACATTTTTGGAGGGATGATATTGGTTCATTGAAATACACAGGGAGGCAAACTCGGGTGAGATCCTTTCCAACGTTGTCTTTGATCATAGACCAAAGACTAACACCTTTCTCTTTTTCAGCTGGATCAGGAAGTTTTGTTCTTCTCTTGATATCCGTGTGTCCAGAAATAGCTAAATTTGATTCAGAACCAATGTTAGGTTCGTTAAAGAACTCCTTTGTGTCGTGGAAGGAAGGTTCATCTTCCTCAGACACATCCTCAAACTCTTGTTTACCATCAGATGAAGCAGTTGTGCTGCATTCTAGAAACCAAATAATGTCAACCAAACACACAAATCCTGATTAAGAAAACATTTCAAAGCAAAGCAATTCTTGAGCGTTAAGACTATGTACCACTATACTTTCCACGTCCTAGGCTTGAAAACTCATGCTTCCCTGATGCACCAACTTCGAGATTAGCTGCCTGAATAAAAGAATACTCTCATCAATCAGTATCCAACATGGATAAACTGCTGACAAGTGACATGAGAGATGTCACTCCAATTGCATATCACACAATGGTCCATACTTTCACATTCAAGACATGGATAAATGACACATGAACACGTTTTATGCTTTTATTGAGATGTATCAAATTCATAGTTTTGTCAACACCATGGTCCACACATCCACGTGAAAGATGGACATAAGAAATGTGAAACAGACACTCGACATCAAACTCATACTTGTCCACAACTTTTGTAATCCCTTCTCTGTGTACCTATAGTTATACAAGGTGATGTGACTATGACCAGTTTTGAGTTTTCTACTACTGACTTTCCAAGGGGACAATAGGGACTCCTATTAAATTCTTGAACAATAATACAAATTCACCCGCCCACCTCTCTCAAACAATAGCACAAGGGTTTAACAAGAAAGAAAGAGCCAGCATCAAAAGATCAAACAAACCAAAAAAGAAAAAGCATGAAGGAAATAAAGTAAGTTTACCTCAAGCTGCCTCAATGCATCAAGCAAATTAGTCCGTTCTTCGTGTAAAAGTTTAACTTGTCCGTGCATTTCAGAAAATTCTGAGAGCATGATCTGTTCGCACTCTTTGACGAGATTCTCATTCATACCCTCTTCGTGCAACCGTTTCTTTAGTCTCTCAGTTGATATGGACAAATCCTTTGGTGGTATGAAGGAGAAATCCCCATTAAGTGACCGCAGAGGAAAGATACATTTTGTAGATGCTAATGCTTGTAACCAAGCTGCTCTATCAGTTATAGAATCAGTCCTCAAATGAAGGGTCTTTGTTGCTGTGAATATATAGAACTTTCTATCATCAGACTTGCTTTCTCTGAAAGAAGAAACCTGCTGAAACAAAAACATAGTTACAAGCTCAAGTACTTAATCAAAACAGCAAGTTTTCATTTTCAACCACAAAAGCAAAAAAGAAAGTTGTGACCACAAATATCATCAAACTAGAAAAAGAAAACTTACCAGAAATCAGATTCTGGATCAAAGATCTAAAGTTCCATGCTATAAAAAGCAAAAATGGACCCTAAGAACTCAAAAGAATATCCTGAACTTGGAAAAAAGTTTGGAGATGCAGATTTGGAACTAGAACAAATCAAGCTGGGCCCATGAAGGATTTAACTTTAAGACTGGATAAGGCACGTAAGATCTATAGGTTGAGAAAGACAAAAGTTTATTATCTGTAAGCAAAACAAAAAAATATCTAAAGTTTATGTCTGGATCAGCTTTGGTGTATTTTGGGATTAAGCAAATGTAATTTTGAAAGTTCAACACAGAATTATGCTTGTAAAAACATCGTTTTCTCATTGTCAAGCATGTCAACACAAGTCCTTTTTATAATTGGTAAGACCCCACCCCCTCCATTATTTCCAACAAAACTAATTCTTCTACTCACCAAACTTGTCCAAAATCCAAAAAAAAACTTATATAATTGAATCCATAGAATAATACTATACACACAAGCCCATTTGTGTGAAAACACTTATAGATATAGATATAGTTAGCTAGACTTCTTAGCTAAAGAGAAATCCAAAGTAAAAGATGACAATGAAAAAGTTAAAAGCGTATACCCATTCACTTACGTTGCCAACAAGACAAATCAAAGCAAGCACATGCAAAGGCAAGAATCACCAAAGAACAAATTGTCAAAAGTGTCCAAAATTCAAAAGACTTGTTTTAGTTATGCAACTGAAAAAGTTCTTAGTTCTAGCAACCAAAAATTGACATATCTATAGCCTTCTTTGGCTTTTTCTCCCAAAGAAAAAAAAAACTAAGAGAATCCAATTTTTTTGACAATTGGCAAATGTATTAAATCTTGAAACCAATAGAAAAATATATTTTTTAAAAAACTGAATACACTAAGAAACCAACTTGAAAGAAAA
>Ga0041059_1001804_pt1 | contig 16682 bp, 13 predicted proteins | sample AraColnosormetaG_FD_56232 | JGI IMG/M metagenome (GOLD analysis project Ga0041059, IMG submission 56232) | Arabidopsis roots microbial communities from North Carolina, USA - Col MF nosort | ecosystem: Host-associated > Plants > Roots > Unclassified | place: USA: North Carolina | collected...
GAGTAAGATCCTTGACAAAAAAAAAAAAACAGAGTAAGATTGTCGATTTGGCAAAATAGGATTCCCATAATTAAAGTCTACTCTATTTTGATTAGAATTTCTCTTGTATTACATGATCAACAATATATATATCTTGTAAGAAGAATTTGAGTTTGGAAAGAAAGATAACAATTTTAAATGTAAGAAAATTAAAATGAAATACCAAAGTTAAAGTTATACAGAGACCAGTTTGCACGCCACAAACACGAGATTCAAATCAAATACAGCAGAACAAATAATTCAATTGGGAAAAAACTAAAAATGCCTTGTGGAATAAGGACATTTGAATTTTATTAGAAGCAATAAAGTGAAAAATAAGCAGAATAAAGATGTGTATAATATACCAATCAGATCCAAGAAGGGTCTTCAAGTTATGCACTTTGGTATAATGATGTTTCTACATTCCTTCTTCCTCAATAGCCGAGTTCCTCTGATGCAGTGGCTGCAATGCAGATTCTGGCAACGTGTTTTGCTTTAGACTCTTTTTGATTGTTACCACTTCCAACTTGTGTCTCCTCTTCAACTTTTCCATTTTCTTCTTTAGCTTCTCGTTTTCTTCTTCTACTTCATTGAACTTTTCCTGCAACCAAACAGTCACTCAGAAAACAATGTCACAGTCTCAATCCAACAGTTCATCGATTAAAACATGAAAAATTTGTTTACCTCAGCAGCTGATGCTGATTGTTCGGCTTCTCTGAGTCTAACAAGAACTTCTCCAGCAGTATGAACAGCTTCAGCAGTATTCCTTAGTTGAATCTTGAGGCTTATGTTTTCCTTCTTCAACAGATCTCTTTCTCGTTCTCTTTCTACTCTAAGTGCTGAGAGCTCAGAAGCAAGTGATTTAGCAAAACGAGAACCGCAACCCTTTTTACCAGCCTTTGCTACTGCCTTCTTCAACTCTGTTATCCATTCCACTGTTGCTTTATGCTTTGAGCATAAGTCGTTGTACTTCTCTTGTAGCTCTGTGTAGTGTTCAACAAACCTGGCATGACCAAGAACAGCTCTGCGAAGTGCATCTTCTAGCTCCTCAGAAGATAGTTTCTCTTGTTTAAGCTGGGCTTCAGCTTTCTCTGCGCGTGTACGTTGAGTTTCAATCTCTACTCTGAATTCGTCAGTCAATGATATCCACTCGCTTTCCATTTCTGTGCACCTAAGTCTTTCTTCCTCGATATCTTTTTCAGCATTCTTGCTACGGAGTTGAAACGAACGAGCCAACAGAGATGATCTCAGTTCATTGGTGGACATGGTTACAGGCGTCTGCAATTTTTTTTTCAGATCCTCAATTTCTTTGAGTAATGCCTCCTTCTCGCCAATATCAAAGTCTGTCTTCTTGGAGTCATCATCCGAGATTTGTTTTACGTCATATGTTTCAGTTATACAGCTGAGAAGCTACAGAACCATGGAGTTGGGATTTATGTTACAATCTATCATATTTTCTTCACTATAGTAGTCACATAGTAAATTAAAGTAAGAACCAACCTGGTTTTCATTTGCAGAAGGAAGTCGTTCTCCATTACTTGCTCCCATAAGTTTTTCTGTTTCATCCTCAGTTTGAAGTTTGTGTTGCCCTACCTTAAGAAGATATGATATAACCAGACTGCTTAACCATATGTACTGATCCAAGTTTCAGTAGGCATAAGACATAGAAATTGGGTTACCAGGCGCGTTAGCTGTTCAATCTTGGCTGCTTGCTCTGAGCACAATTTTTCAAGCTCTTGCTGCTTCTCAAGAACCCCTTCCATATGATATCCATCCTGATTAACAATAAATCCAGCAACGTTAGCTTCAGGATAACTGTAAAAACTAAATCTATTAAAACATATTGTATCTGCTATATCATATACTTACTCCCTCAACTACACTTGGTAACTTAGAGCTGCAAATTCTGCAGGTTGGACAGAGTGGCGACAGAGGTAATCGATCATCTGTGGGAGGTTGCATGGTCAAGTTATCAGAAGACAAAGAAACTGAGCATCGGTTTGATGCAGGGTTCATGGGATTGTCAATAATATCCAAGCCTCTCCGCAGACTTGCAGCTAGAGATTCTGTAGAACCTGTGAATATCTTGCTTCCGCGTAAAGATGATCTGATATGTTGGCTCTCTGCAAAACACGTGGATTTTATGCTCTTCGCCAAGCTATTCTGATTCCTGAGACATGACGAAGAAAGAGCTATGCTCTTCCGTAGAGAATCTCTGAATTTAGGTGACTCTGACTGGATGGGTTCTTGCAAGATTAAGGATTGACGGCAGGGACTGATTGATATGCTGTTTTCCGATACAAATTCCTCTATCCTGGATTTCTCACTTGATTTACATACTGTTGCAGCACTGTCATGTTCTTCCAAAGATTCACCAAAATCATTCTCCTCAACTTCTACTTCTTCTGAACATATCTCATCATCATCCATTAGCTCTGATTCACCGAATGCTGTTACAAAGGATGAGTTGACCGAGTCTCTGTTGACAGGGAACTTCTTTAGTTTCTGGTTAAATGAACCACGCAAGGACTTGATCTGCAGATGCAGTTCCTTAAAATCATCCTCATCAACCGTTATCTCTTCCTCGTCATTATCAATTTTTGGCAGCATCAAAGAGCGGTTAAGACTAACTCTTAGTTGATTCAAACTTTCACGTGCATTCTTTGCTCCGAAATAATCATTTTTACTTCCAACAGAATGACAAGCATCGGCTTTGACTTTTGAAAGTTCTTCCTGCAAAAAAGTGGTAAATGATATTTAAATGACATCCAAATTCGACAACCAAAAGACAAAAAATGGGAACGGTGTGGTGGAAGAAGAGACCTTTAGCAGACGAATCTGGTCACTCAAATCATTCACATCTTCTTCTGAGATCTCATTTATCATTGGTTTGTTTCCCATGGCTTTAGCCCGTTCACCAAATCTAAGGGTGCTCATTGTTCTTTTTGTGTCTCTGTGTTACACAAACAAACTCTATCAGTACATATAGTGGGCATCCTGTCATTAAGATGCTCAAGTGTTATGAGCTTTGTTCTCTCAGCAAGACCTGAGATTTGCACTCCTTATCTCTCTATACAAATTATATTGATTGAATATTAATACTTGGTACCATCAGGCTGTTATGTTTATATTTAACTAATAAATGATAACAAGATGAAGAAAATTACTTGTCGCTCGGAAAAATGTTGCACAGGATAGTGAGTTTTGAATTTCCACCAAGAGATTCTTGCAATAAATGCGTCAAGCATGATGTTTTATGAAGACTGCGGTCGGATATTCCAGGGTGAACGTTTTCCGCCAGAGAATTTACAACATGGCTGCACCAATAGTAAAAATGACAGTGTTAGCGAATCACTCATGAAGTTGTTGATTTTTTTGTTCCCTATTTTGGATGCTACTTTCTTAGTTGAGACACATGAAAGTAACACAGGGAGTTCATAAAGTTATACCCGAGCTCCGACAGAGACTTCTTCAAGAACTTCTCTTCCTCCACGCAGTGTTTAGTAGCATCACGTTCATTTGTTCCCGCTCCAGCAAGATCAACAAGGTTGATCCTACTTGTTCTGGTAGTATTGAAACATCTTGACGAGGCTCCCTATGCACAGAATATATTGATCAGTTGTTCATCAGTGTTAAAGATGCAAGAAAGACGAAAAAATAACTATACCTTATTCCAAGACTCGACAATGAAAGAAAGTATGACGTGTGATCGAGAACTTTGAAAACTTGTGCTAGTTGCTCCAACTTTTCTGCTTGAAAGGCCCTGAAAAGCAGAACATAACGCATACCAAAGCATGAGATATAGACTTGGAATCAGTCACGAAATGAACAGAGTGCACACTTCATTAACGATGCTGAATGTGCATTATGCAGAAGCATCTAGCGGTTTCAAGACCTATTGAAACAATATACATAGTATCCGTAACTTAGAATACTTAATACTTTAATAATATGAAGATGGCATGCTACCTTCATCAGTATCTGAGCTACATCCTCGTAGCTATCTACGTATTCCTCAGTCAAGTTCTCGACATAGATACCATTCTTTGCGTCATCCTTTATCTGCCATATGACACAATAAGCAATCAAATAAGTTTACACTCAACAAAAATTAACATATGGGAAGAAAACTGTTGATTAGTGAAGTTAACCTTAAGGTTTCTCTGGGTTTGATCGATCAAATCACTGATTTGTCCATTGTATATCTGCAGGAAAAGATTAAGCAATCTAACTCAGGAAATTTTAGAAGCATGATTTGTCTATAAAATCCTTCATATGGTTTGGCAAAGGCACCTCAAGAAAAGAACAACGGCACTGATAATTTACTTCTTTTCCTCCAGACTTGATCTTCTCCTAAATAATTGGCAAATGTTTGATGCTTATTAGATGAACCATCCATCATAGCTCTCATAATCAAACAAAAAGCTTGAGTTATATATTCAAAAGCATAACTTACTCTCTGGATTTCAGAAAACAGCATCTGAAAGATTCGAGGCGCGAGTCCTTGCTCGCCTTTAGGAGATGGATCCTCAAGCATCGAACCAGCAGGACCCCACATTGTGTAGGTCTTCCCACTTCCATTCTAAAGGATCCAATTAAAGAACATAACTTCAACATCGTCTGGTGACTATAAAATTTGGTTTCAAAAGCTCCAAAAACATAATTATTCAGTACCTGTCCATATGATAGCACACTAGTGTTGTAACCTGATAAAGCATCCCTAACCAAAGGAACACCAATTTGCTGAAATACATCGTCCTGGCAACAACACAACCAAAGAGAAGATAACTTAGTTCTCTTCACCCTAATAGAAACTTATCCAAATTATTTGTGAGAGAGAGAGATGAACCTGATTTAGATTTGAGTCAAGAACAGAATCAAATGTAAAATGGCGATCTCTAACAGAATATGAAACTTTGGAAACTTTCTTCACTTTCCAGCAATACTCCTTTGTTGGTTTAATCCTCACCACAACCTATAAAAATGAATTAGACCAGAGAGAGGCCAAGTAACCAAATTTTAAAAAGGAAAGAAAGCAAAGGCTCTTAATTTCATTAAATCCGAGCAAACAAAAATGGAAACAACCAACCTTTACATGTGGATTCGAGGCTCCTTCTTCTTCTACTTCATTTCGAGTTTTCAATGCCGATATTGCCCTTGGCTGATATTTAATTCGCCAAACAAAAAAGATGAATTTCACATCACAATTCAGTCAAATGAGAGTAATGGGAAAATTTTAAGAGTAGGATCTTTCAAGTACCCGAGAAGCTGAAACTTGGCTTCGGCAATTGGGAGAATCCATCTGATTCTTGTAAGCCGTTGATTTACTAGAAACAGATTGATTTCGCGGATTATGGATGTTTGGATTTTGAGGAGGAGCGTTTTCGATGTCGGGATTGGAAGATCGAGGGTTTGAGCTTGGTTTGAAGTGTGAGGATACGGATTTGGGAAGAAAACTCCATTTGGAGGAAGTCGGTAAGCTTCCGGCGATGCGATTGTCTGCCATGGCTTCTCAAATGACACAGCTTGCGAGATCGAGAAAATGGGAGACGACGAAAGATTCAAAATTTGAAAGAGAGGGAAAAAGAGTAATTATAAAATTCGTTTGCCTTTCCTTTTGTCTTTCTTTCTATTCAAAGTTTCAAATTGATCATTGGATTCGGATCTACTTCACACGACCGTTATAGGATTTTTTCTTCTGTATTTTTTAAAAACAATTATTGTTATTAGGTGAGAGATAATAGTTGATGCAGTTCAAGAAAAAACAATTATAGAAAAATTCTCAAAAAAGTTTAATGTTGTTGTTGATTACTATTTAAATGTAGGTTAGTCATCATGAACAATTTAATAATTATTTTCAAACTGTTCATGATTTGGTGATAAATGATACAATTAGGAGACTTTTATTGATTAGTCCCAAATCGTGTCATGTCATTTTCTACTGCTATTTTATTTGAAAGTGTGAGACTTTCAAACATAACAAATGAAGTTGAACACATCATAGGAAAGCAAATTCCCATCTTCCAGATAACAATAAGTCACCAAATCGGACTCTGCAGATTAAAAGATACGATAAACATGACTAACAGAAGAAAGCAAACTACTTGGTTTACGTTTCCCGAGCTTAGTGTTAGCAACTGGGAATCTGGGTTCGAGCAACCGGAATGCACTTAAGTGGATGAGCCATGGTTAATACCAGTGATCCACGAGCTTCTTCCATGTTAACCTTATTTCCTTTGATTTTCCAGTCAAAGCACTGTACCATCACTCCAATCGCGGTTCCAACAAGAATGTAAGCTAGATTTATTCCAGGACAGCCTCTCCTTCCGCTACCAAAAGGAATGTACTTAAGTCCGTGCTCTCTCTCGTCTTCTTTTCCTGAACCTAGAAACCTCTCTGGCTTAAACTCATTGGGATCTTCCCAAGAACCAGGATCTCTCATCATAGCATAAGCATTAACAACAAGTGGTGTGTTCTCTGGTACATAAAATCCTCCGACACTAAACCCTTCTCGGGCTGTCCTTGCAAAGAGAGGCCCGGGAGGGTGCAATCTCAGTCCTTCCTTGACAGTAGCTTGCAAATAAGGTAGGCTCGGTAAATCTGTTTCTTGAACCAACCTTGTTCTTCCTACAACTGAATAAATTTCTTCTCTTACCTTTTCAAGAACCTTAGGCTTGTTAATTATCTCTGCCATTGTCCACTGTGTTGCATGTCTCGAAGTGTCGGTGCCTGCAACAACAAGATCCTGCAGTTGGAAAAAGTTTCTTAGACAGGACAATATATTTTGGATTATGGACGAATCTGCCTACTAAAAGACACAATTACCACGAACAACGACTTAATGTGGTTCCTAGTGATTTTACACTCTGCATTTTTGTCTCGGCAAGCTGCCAACAACACGCCCATCATGTCCATATCTTGATCTTCGTTAAGTTTCTCTTCGTGTTCCACAAGAAATCTTTCTAGCAGTTCATCGAAACTGTTGGAAACATCCATTATCTCCTTTTTGAACAATGAGATTCCGAGCTTCTTAAGGGGCTTGTGCAACACGTTTGCCATAAAAATCTTCTTCGTCAAGGCAGTCGATTCGGTCACCAAGCCTCTGACTCTCTCCGCCTCACCATTCTCCTCAGAAAAATTCCTCCCCATAATCATCTTGCAGATGCTGTCGTAAATGAGCTTCATTGTTTCCTTACCAATCTCAACACTTTCCTTCTTCATCGCCTTATCAAGCAGGTTCATGTAAAACCGTTCTAGCGCATCTGCACGGATGCCTCGAGACCTTTGTAGTGCCTGCGGTCCGAGCAGTTTCGTGACCATGACCTTCTTCATGAATTTCCAATAGTCTCCATAAGGAGCGGTGAAAAATCCAAAAGATCCGACCAAAAGGGACTCCTCGATAGGAGGGTTCCCTCGAAAAGAGATGTTCACATCATGTCCCCTGAAGATCTCATATGCCACTGAGGCCGAGGAAACAAAGATTATCGGGACATTGAAGATGCGGAGATAGAGGAGAGGTCCATACTTGGAGGAGAGTTTCTGTAAGGACTTGTGAGTTAGATTAGAGAAAAGCAGGTGAAGATGACCAATGATTGGCAGAGATAGAGGGCTTGGAGGCAAACCAAATCCATCTTGTGAGACCTTTGGTTTCTTGAAAAAGAGAGGGTAACATAGGAGTAAAAGGATGCAGAGGAGGATAAAGATCAAGCAGTTTTGAAACTCAACAGTCAACATTGCTGCCATTGTTGCTCAAACTAATGAGGCAGATGAAACAGAGTATCCTCTTATCAATAATCTATGAAAAAATGGAAAGAAGAAAGTATATAACTATTTTTTCAACAAGAAACGTTTCGGGTCAAAACTGTTCCTTGACATTCGTGATCATAATAATCATTCAGTAAGTGAAAAAGAATCTTCAAAAATCAAAAAATTCCCCACGTACCGACACCTAAGGTTCCACACGTGGATCTTAATGAGTCTTGTAACTAAGAAATGTGCATGTGAAGATAAAAAAAAACAGATTTTACAACAACAGATGTAATGTTTTAAAGTCTCTGACATATGACATATGTGACACAAGATAGAAACGCTCAATTAGCAAGTCTATTGGGAAGTGCACTCAAGTCTGAATTACAAAATAATTTAACCATTTAAATGTAAAAACGACAGAGGGTCTGTTCGAGAAACAAGATCAACATCATTGCCCCAACATCCTCCTCTACAAATGCCAAACCAGACTAATACCGGGAAACCCATAAACAAAAAATAGAGAGAAATCTATTTTTATTGTCTGCAAATTCAGTGTCATATCCAAGTCAAGGGTGGTTGTCGAGTGACAGGAGTTAACTTAAGAGGATGAGCCATGGTAAGGATGGTCCCTTTAACAGCCTCTTTCATGTTGACCTTCTCTCCTTCGATTCTCCAGTCAAAGCACTGCACCATCATTCCTATTGCACTTCCTACAATCATATAAGCTAGATTTGATCCAGGACATCCTCTCCTTCCACTGCCGAAAGGAAGAAACTTAAGAGCTTGCTCTCTTCTCTCGTCCTCTTGCCCTGACCTTGAAGAAGCTAGAAATCTCTCTGGTTTAAACTCCTCAGGGTCTTCCCAGACATTCGGATCTCTCATCACAACATAGGCATTAATCAAAAGTGTTGTCTTCTCCGGTATGTAGAACCCTCCGATCTTACACCCTTGTTGAAATTCCCTTGGCAAGAGAGGCCCCGGTGGGTGCAGTCTTAGTGCTTCCTTAATGACAGCGTGCAAGTAAGGGAGGTTCGGTAAATCCGTTTCTTGAATCAACCTTGATTTCCCTACGACAGAATCAATTTCTTCTCTCATTCTCTCAAGAATGTGAGTATTGTTCATGATCTCGGCCATTGTCCACTGTATTGTTTGCACAGAGGTATCAGTGGCTCCAATGAAAAGGTCCTATGATTGAACAAACAATTATATGTCATACAACTCTATATCATTTCTCGACAAAAATTCACATAATATGAGAGGAACATTTACCACGAAAAAAGCCTTGATGTGATTCTTAGTGATCTTGTACTCTGCATTTTCGTCTCCATAAGCTGCCAACAACACGTCCAACATAACCGTACCTTGATCCTTCTCCGGTTTCTCTCTATGTTCCACAAGAACTTTCTCTAGCAGCACATCAAATTTGTTGGAAACGCCCATGATATCCTTCTTGAATAGTGAGATTCCAAGTTTCTGAAGCTGTCTGCGCAACAAAACTGCCAAGAACATCTTTTTCATCAAGCCAATCGACTCGGTAACTAATCCCCTTAGTTTCTCTGTCTCACCATTCTCCTCTGAAAAACTCCTTCCCATGCTCATCTTGCACAAAATGTTGTTCATGAGATTCATTGCTTCTTTACCAATCTCAACGCTCTCCTTCTTCCTTGCTTTATCGAGCAGATTCCTGCAAAACCGCTTTATGTCATCTGCACGGATGTCTCGTGACTGCTCTTGTGCCTGCGGTCCGAGAAGCTTCATGACAGTAAGCTTCTTCATGAACTTCCAGTAATCTCCGTAAGGAGCAGTGACGAAACTGGAAGATCCAAACACGAGGGACTCATCAACCGCGGTGACACCGCGAGAGGAGATGTTCACGTCTTGTGTCCTGAAGATCTCGTAGGCCACTGAGGCCGAGGAAACGAGGATGATGGGGACATTAAAAATCCGGAGATAGAGGAGAGGTCCATACCTGGAGGAGAGTTTCTGTAATGACTTGTGGGTTAGAGTAGAGAGGAGAAGGTGAACATGACCAATGATTGGTAGAGAAGGAGGGCTCGGAGGCAAATCGAAGTTAACTCGTGAATCCTTTGGTTTCTTGAAGAAGAAAAAGAAGCATAGGAACGTTAAGAGAAATATGAGGATGAAGATGAAGCAGTTCTGAAAGTCAAAGCTGATCACTGCCTCCATTGTTGCTCAAAGTGAAAGAATTTGTTTACTATCTGGAATAATGGAAGGTATCTGATTTTCTATACTTCTACTTATTATTAAACAATCACAAGTTCTGCGAGACTCGTTATCATCTACTTATTAACTTTAAAAACAAGTCTTGTCTGCACCCCCAATTCCAAAGTGACAACTAAGGTTTCACATGCATCATAAGAGCTTATGACTTAAATAATAATATAGAAAGGTATACATAAATAGCAAGACACAAAGAATCTGCCACCTGAGAATACAAAGATGAATCAATTGTTAAACAAGTCGATATATATTATTATTACTGATACAACTTGTAAGTTAGCAAATCTTCACCTAATCAACAATCAAAACAAGCTTCTTACCAAAAAAAAAAACAAAAAAAAACACCAATTTAAACAAGCTCTTATTATTACAAAAACTAGTCTAATGCATATAAAGACTCAATAACTACCATAGACGAATCATTTTCTAGTCTAATACACACATAAAGAAGAGACACATTTTCTGAGAACTTACAGTGCTTTAGTCACTTGATCCTTTGACTTCTTGAAGAAGGAGCAACAGGGGAGTGAAAACGCATAGGGTACAAAAGGTGAAGTCGTTTTGAGAGTCAACGATGATCATTGTTGCGCAATGTTAAGAGCTGGGACAAACAGAGTATATTCTCCTCTATAATTGATGATTTGTACATGTAACACACAATGATCAAAGCACGTTCTACACAGATATTTTTTTTGCTAAAAGATATAACTCCCCCGGGGACGTTTGAATCAGGAAAGACTATAGAACTGAATAGCTCTATGTCACCAAATTGAATCAGATTAGAAAAACATCAAACACTCACCAATTTCAAGATGAGCTTAAGAGTGAAAGAAAACAGAAAACTGAACCAACCAGAAGAAGGAAACGGAAGATGAAATCAGATTATATGAACCAATCAACGATAATAGCCAAAGATCAAATTTGAGAGCTGATTATTTCTTTGATTTGATACCAATCCTACGGTAAAAGGACTCAGGGAACTGTAAAGAGAAACAGGCCAGAAATAGTGGGACAATTTTCTATTTTATTTATATTCATACAGTAAACGGAATTAAAACATACCAGTAGTAAACATCTGAATTCAGCACTTTTCTATGTTTGCGAGTTCAGTGACATCTGAAAATTACAAACTTGGCATCTACTGATCAGCAAGTAAAGGCCGGTTTCGAGGAACAGGAGTGCACTTCAGGGAATGAGCCATACTCAAGTTTAGTCCTCCAGCCTCATCCATTTGGACCTTGTCTCCTTTGATACTCCAGTCAAAGCATTGCACCATCATTCCAACTGCGGTGCCAACAAAGATATAACCCAGACTTGATCCAGGACAGCCTCTCCGTCCACTACCGAAAGGAATGTACTTAAGTGCTTGCTCTCTTCTTTCCTCTTCTTGCGTTGATCTTGAAGAAGATAGAAACCTCTCAGGTTTAAACTCCTCAGGGTCTTCCCAGACACTCGGATCTCTCATCATAACATAAGCATTACCAATAAGTGTTGTCTTTTCTGGTACATAGAAACCTCCAATCTTACACCCTTCTTGGAACGTCCTTACAAAGAGAGGCAATGGCGGGTGCAATCTAAGTCCTTCCTTAACCACAGCTTGCAAATAGGGGAGCTTTGGTAGATCAGTTTCTTGAATCAACCTTGTTTTCCCTACCACAGAATCGATTTCTTCTCTCAATCTTTTAAGAATGTTGGGGTTGTTAATGATCTCTGCCATTGTCCACTGTATTGATTGCGCCGAGGTATCAGTACCCGCAAAGAAAAGCTCCTGCAGTTACAAAACGTTTCTTAGTAAGAGCACTTTTGATCCTCAAATAAATTCAGCTTAATGAGAGGAACATTTACCACGAAAAATGCTTTGATGTGGTTCCTGCTGATTTTATGCTCTGCGTTTTCATCTCCATAAGCTGCCAACAACACGTCCATCATGTCCCTATCTTGATGATCGTCCAGTTTCTGTTCATGTTCCACAAGAACCCTCTCAAGGACCTCATCGAAGCTGTCAGAAACACACATGATCTCCTTTTTGAACAGAGAGATTCCAAGCTTCTCAAGGGGCCTGTGCAGCAAAGTTGCAAACAAGACCTTCTTTGTCAAGCCATCTAACTCAGTAACCAGTCCCCTGACTCTCTCAGCCTCACCATTCTTCTCTGAAAAACTTCTCCCAATGCTCATCCTCCAGAGGCTGTTATTACTAAGCTTCGTTGCTTCCTTCCCAATCTCAACGATCTCCTTCTTTACCGCCTTATCAAGCAGGCTTGAGTGAAACCGCTCAAGCTCATCTGCACGGATGCCTCTTGACCGCTCAAGTGCCTGTGGTCCAAGCAGCTTAGTAACCAGGAGCTTCTTCATGAACTTAAAGTAATCTCCATAAGGAGCACTACCAAAGACAGAAGATCCAATCAAGAGGGAATCATCGATTGAAGGGTTGTCACGAGATGAGATGTTCAAGTCATGAGCCTTAAAGATCTCGTAGGCCACAGACGCCGAGGAGACGAGGACTACAGGGAAGTTGAAGACGCGGAGATAGAGAAGAGGTCCATACTTGGATGAGAGTTTCTGTAAAGATTTATGAGCTAGGGAAGAGAGGAGAAGGTGAACATGGCCTATAATCGGAAGAGATGGAGGGCTCGGAGGCAGATCACAGCCATAAGCGACAAGCCGTGAGTTCTTAGGTTTCCTGAAGATGAGATAGTAGAAAAGGAGTGAGAAGAGGCATAAGAGGATAAATATGAAGCAGTCACCGATGATTGCTGCCATTGTTACTCAAAGTGGGAAGGTAAATGAAACCAGAGTATTATTGTCTCAAGAATCTGCGAATATGATCATGATGTATGATCTATAATATTGTTTAGTTTTTTACTTAAAATATAATATATCTTCTCGAAGAACGTAAAAAGAAGGGAATCAAGTCTTATTTTAACTATAAATTGACTATCGTTGGACACTTGTGATTATATCTCGACCAGAGTCCTAAGCTGCTTTCAAAGCAGTAGCAGATAAAAGAATTATCATGATTATAGAAGGAGACACTCGTCCAAAGAAATCAGGCAGAGAGCTAAGAAGCTGCAAATATCACGACTGAAAGTGCATTCGAAGAAGAGGATCACAAGTTTTATTGAAAATGTGATCCATACTGCTTAAGCCTAAGAAAGATAACAAACTTTTATCAAGTGGTCTAATATTGGGAAATTCATGGAGAGTAACATTGCATAAAATAACTTCTTTAACAATAACTCATGGAGAAATCAGCATCCCAAGAAGACATCATACTCTTTCAGAAGCTATCAATAAGCAAATCCATGAGAAAACTAATATGCCCCTAATTGACAAGCTCCTAATAATTTACAAAAGACCAAAACTTTCTAGTTCAATTCGCAGTTTCTGATAACCCATTGACGAAGAACAGCCTACATTAAAGCAGACATAAGAAACGATACGGAATTGAACCAATAAAACCTGAAAATTTACCAATTTCAAGGATGGCCAACGGAAGAAAAAAGAATTAACGATAATGAATCGATCAACGACTTTACCGGAAGAAAGCAAACGAGAAACTGGTGGGTTTCTTTGCTCTCAGAGGATACAAGAACAATTTTCTCACAAAAAAAGATTCACACTGAAGAGAGAAAGAGACGACAAGACAAGGACACTTTTAACTTTTTCTTATTTCAGGACAAATCCAACAGTAGACCACAATAATTACGGTTTCGTATTGTAAACCGTGAAAATAAAATAAAAACCAAACTTGAACCGTTTGGTCATGAAAGGTTGGAATTACAATAATAAAAACAATAATTAGGATTCATGGAAATTACAAACTTGGAATCTGCTGGTTAGAAATGAAAGGTTGGGTTCGAGGAACAAGAATGCACTCAAGGGGATGAGCCATGGTCAAGTTGAGTCCTCCAACCTCATCCATTTTGACCTTGTCTCCTTTGATGCTCAAGTCAAAACACTGCACCATTGTTCCAATTGCAGTTCCTATGAAAATAGTAGCTAGGTTTGATCCTGGACAGCCTCTCCTTCCACTTCCAAAAGCAATGTGCTTCAGTGCTCTTCTCTCCTCCTCTTGCCTTAGAAACCTCTCTGGCTTAAACTCATCAGGATCTTCCCAAGTAGTAGGATCTCTCATCACAGCATAAGCATTAACTACAAGTGTTGTCTTTTCCGCTATGTAGAACCCTTTCATCTCACAACTTCTTTGGAACGTCCTTACCATGAGAGGCAATGGCGGGTGCAATCTTAGCCCTTCTTTGACTACAGATTGTAAATAAGGTAGCTTTGGTAGATCCTTTTCTTGAATCAACCTTGTTTCTCCTACAACCGAATCAATTTCTTCTCTCAATCTCTTAAGAACGTTACGGTTGTTGATGAGCTCGGCCATTGTCCACTGTATTGTTTGCGCCGAGGTATCAGTGCCTCCAAGTAAAAGCTCCTGCAAGTTTCAAACGTTTCTTAGTCAGACTTTGTTTTTCCCCATTCTTAATGAATCCACACTTAATGAGAAGAAATTTTGATTACCACGAACAACGACTTGATATGGTTCCTAGTGATCTTATGCTCTGCTTTTTCGTCTTCATAAGCTTCCAACAACACGTCCATCAAGTATGTACCCTGATGTTCATTCGGTTTCTTTTCACGTTCCACAATAATCCTCTCCAGCAGCTCATCAAAGCTGTTCGAAACATACATTATCTCTTTTTTGAACAGAGAGATTCTGAGCTTCTCAAGCGGCCAGCGCAATATGTTTACCAACAAAACCTTCTTCGTCAAGCCATCTAACTCGGTAACCAAACCTCTAACTCTCTCAGCCTCACCACTCTCTTCTGAAAAACTCCTCCCCATGCTCATCCTGCATATGCTGTTGATACTTAGCTTCGTTGCTTCCTTACCAATCTCAACACTCTCCTTCTTCATCGCCTTATCGAGCAAGCTTCTGTAAAACCGCTCTAGCTCATCTGCACGGATGCTTCTTGACCGCTCGAGTGCCTGTGGTCCCAGCAGCTTTGTAACCAAGAGCTTCTTCATGAACTTCCAATAATCTCCATAGGGGGCGCCGACGAACACAGAAGAACCGACCAAGAGGGACTCATTGATTGGAGGATTGTCGCGAGACGAGATGTTCAAGTCATGAGCCTTGAAGATCTCGTAAGCCACAGAGGCCGAGGAGACGAGGACTACAGGGAAGTTGAAGATGCTGAGATGTAGGAGAGGTCCATACTTGGATGAGAGTTGCTGCAAAGATTTGTGTGCTAGAGAAGAGAGGAGATGATGAAGATGGCCTATGATCGGAAGAGATGGAGGGCTCTGAAGCAAATCACGGCCAACATGTGAGTCCTTTAGTTTCTTGAACAAGAGAGAGTAACAGAGGAGTGAGAAGAAGCAGAGGAGTATGAAACTGAAACAGTGTTGAGAGTCAACGGTCAACATTGCTGCAATTGTTGCTCAAAGTGTAAAAGGTAAGATAAAACAGAGTATTAACACATCTCAGAGTATACTGTATAACGTATGTGAAGTATGACTACCATTGTTTCTTTAAGTGAAGAGGCAGATGAAACATAATCAACAGTCCATTAATAGAAAGTATAACTACCATCACCATGCTTTGTTTTATTGCTTTATAAAATGCTTCTCTTTTGAAGAATTTGAGATAGTGGACAACTAGAACTTTGTTTATTAATAATAATATAGAGATCTCAATAATATACGCTCAGATCAATAAGTTTGACACTGGTGATCAAACTGATAATTAAATAGTCGAAGGTGACAAAAAGATGACTCATTGTGTGTTGTGAGGAATAGACAAGTTCGAGATTGATGACGCAATGACAGTCTTTTTGAATGGTTTTCTCGCAAGTCGCAAGAAGTTGTTCCTTTTAGTTGATAAGTAAATCTGAAAATGAAGGAAAAACTAAGAAAGAAGTAGTGTTAAAATTGGTTACTTATTAGTCCCTTCCCTTCTTGAGATGGAAATCTGGAAAGAGATGGGCTTAAAATTCAACAATTCTAGGATTTGGTTGTTTGCTCTAATGCCATTTCATTTTGAAAACAAAAATGAAAAACAAAACAACGTAGCTTTGGTTCATACAGCAATCCGGGTGATAAAAGAAACCAAACATAAGCTGATAAGCCTGGAAACCTGAATAGAGAATGAATAAACCAGTAGTTACAGAACAACAGAAAGCAAGCTTCCTTATTATTTTACTTCAACCATCTTACAACACTAGTCCAGTCACCAACATCAAACATGGAACATCGGTTTTAATAATTTGAACTTAAAAAGGTTTTGGGAATCGAGCAACAGGAGTGCACTTAAGGGGATGAGCCAAGGTCAGGTTCAGTCCTCCAATGGCCTCTTTCATGTCAACCTTTTCTCCATTGATTCTCCAGTCAAAGCATTGCACCATCATTCCAATCGCGGTTCCTACAAAGATATAAGCTACATTTGCTCCTGGGCAGCCTCTCCTTCCACTACCGAAAGCGATGTACTTGAGGGCTTGCTCTCTTATCTCGTCCTCTTGCATTAATCTTGAAGAAGCTAAAAACCTCTCCGGCTTGAACTCCTCAGGGTCTTCCCAGACATTTGGATCTCTCATCACAGCATAACCATTAACAACAAGGGTTGTGCTCGCTGGTATGTAGAAACCTTTGACCTTACACCCTTCTTGGAA
>Ga0041059_1001805_pt1 | contig 16681 bp, 8 predicted proteins | sample AraColnosormetaG_FD_56232 | JGI IMG/M metagenome (GOLD analysis project Ga0041059, IMG submission 56232) | Arabidopsis roots microbial communities from North Carolina, USA - Col MF nosort | ecosystem: Host-associated > Plants > Roots > Unclassified | place: USA: North Carolina | collected 2013-09-02
CCCTTTTAAAATCCATTGTAAATCTTTTAAAACTATTTAAAAATCTCTTGCAAATATTTTAAAACCCTTTTAAAATCCCTTGTAAATCTTTTAAAACCCTTATAATTTTGGCGGGAAAATTTTGGCAGGAAATTTATTTTAGAATATTTTAGGCGAAAAAATTAATATTTCATTTTGTTAACCTAAAACAATTTCCAAATAGAGGTAAAATGGTCATTAAAATTTTAAAGATGGTAGAAATGAAAGTGGCTAAAAAAAGGTAGAGTTGAAAAGGGTATTAGAGAGAATTTTTCATAATTAATACATAATAACTACCGATAATAACTACGTTATTGTGATAATAATGAAAATAATTAGCAATGAAAAATAACAAATTTTGTTTTATGTATGAAGAAAAACAAAGACAGAAAAAAGAGATGAATGAGTAGATGAAAGAGAAGAGAGATAAAAAAAATCTTAAGAAATAAAGAAAAAATAGAGATGAGGATAATATTGTAACTTTATGTGTTTTTGTATTGTGTAAATAGTGACAAAAAGTCTTACTTAATTATTGAGTCTTCTGTGTATAGATTCTGCTATTACCCTTAAATTATTTCTTTTTTATTTTCCTTTAATAACTAAGCCAATGGTTTATGACATATGTGGAAAAACGCTTCTCACATGAATTATTTATCTCTCTCTTCATTGATTTTTTTTTAATTAATAAATGTTGGTGTGAAACCCTTCTCCATCCCACCGATGGAGATGTTCAAGAGCTTATAAAATCCATAAATTTCTTCTAAATATAAGGGAAATCTCATATATCTGGAATCTAAAACAAAAAGTAAAGTGAGAGGGAGATATCCAAACAAAAGTTGTATTTTGCTTCTCAAACTATGTCAATGCATGTTTTGATTCATTCTATATAATATCATATTATTTAAACAGAAGATGTTGTGGATATGTGTTACAAGCTATAAAAATATATAAATATGTATTCATTTGATAAATTTCACAATTCGATATACAAATATTAACTTGTTAAACAATAATATAAATGTATTTAGTAGAATTCTCTTTCTCTTTTATTTATCTTTTTAAAATAAAACGACATAAATAATAACAAAATCAGATAATGTGTTGTTTGTATATATGTGTGTACCCGAGTTAACATTTGATCAAATATGTTAAATTATAATTTGAGTCAATTTTGGTCTAGTGTTGTGTTCGCTACACGAAAGGTTTTAAGACTGGTCTTTTAGTTTATCATTTTCTCCATTATCTACTTCCGTAGACTTTGATCCTAAAATAATCCTATTCGTGGAAAGTTAAAACGCGTTGGGTCTTTACACTGTTTAATATTGGCACCAACGTCGAAAGAGGCAAAAAGTTTAACTACGCAAGACTTTTATCATATATTTTACAAGACTTTGTAAGGGTTAGTCGCTTCTCACCGACTTGATCACTTGTTTATAAATAAGCTCAGTGCTAAACCCAAAACAGAAAAAAAGAAAAAGCATACTACACCAAACAGAGAAAGAAGAAAAAGAAAGTAAGAAAATTTGTGTTTTGTATGTAAAAATGATGATGATGGGCGATTCATTTGGAAGTATAGGCTCAAGCATGGCAAGTTTGTTCTTTCTTTGGGCAACAATACAACAAATCTTCCCTGACCACTTGAAGATCACAATCAAAGAGTTTCTTTTGTCTTCATTCCAACAACTCTGTTTTGCTCAAAGAGTTTCCGATCATTTCACCAACCTCTTCTCTCCTTATGTCGAGATCCACTTTCCGGAAAGCGATGAGTACAGTTTCAACCAAGCTTTCTCGGCCATTGATACCTACCTTGACTCAAAAGCAACCGACAAGACCAAACATCTTAGAGGAAGCCAAGTGAAAGAAAGCAAAGGTTTGGTATTGAAACGAAACGAGGCTAAAGTCAGAGACGAGTACAAAGGAGCTAATGTCTGGTGGGAGAGAGTGGTTGATAATGATGGAAACCGATATTATAAGCTCACTTTTCACAACCGCGCAAGGACCCTTATAACCAATTCATATATAAAATATGTGGTTGAAGAAGGGAAATCTATTATAGTCAAGAACAAGCAAACAAGGCTTTTCACGAATAACTTAAGTACGCAATGGGTTTTTGGCCAAAATATGTGGAGATCTATTGAATTTGAGCACCCCGCGAGTTTTCAGACACTAGCTATGGATCCAAAGAAGAAAGAAGAGATCGTGAATGACCTCATCGCCTTTAGTAATGGTAAGGAGTATTACAAGAAGATAGGGAAAGCTTGGAAGAGAGGTTATTTGTTGTACGGACCACCAGGAACCGGTAAGTCGACCATGATCTCAGCTATGGCTAATCTTCTAAACTATAACATCTATGATCTCGAACTTACGGCGGTAAAGAACAACTCGGAGTTGAAAAAACTGCTTACAGCAACATCCAGCAAGTCTATTATTGTGATTGAAGACATAGATTGCTCAGCAGATTTCACAAGTAACAGAATCAAGAAAGAGAGCAACTCAAGGGAAAGATATGGAAAAGAAGATAAAGACGAAAACTCGGTTACACTCTCAGGTCTTCTCAACTTCATTGATGGTATTTGGTCAGCTTGTGGACAAGAAAGGATTGTTGTATTCACAACAAACCACTTGGAGAAGCTTGACCCAGCTTTGATTAGGAGAGGAAGAATGGATATGCACATTGAGTTGTCTTACTGCACTTACGAAGCGTTCAAGATTCTTGCCAAGAATTACCTTGATCTTGATGGTGATGATGCTCATCCCTTGTTTAGCGAAATCAAGGCTCTGTTGGAGGAAACAAAGATTTCTCCAGCTGATGTCGCGGAAAATCTTATGGCCAGAAACCAACAAATCGACGTTGATAAATCCTTGAACCTTCTAATCAGCGCTCTAGAGGAAGAGAACCAATATCAGAGGAGCCAACAAGAGAAGAAGAAAAGCAAGTTCAAAATATTTGGTTGATGATTATTATTTAGCTTAATTTATTTGGTGAACTTAAAGTCTTAAACCCATATGCAAATGTTATTTCCCTTCTCTAATAATAAAAGAACATAGAAACGAAAAAGTAAGAAATGCAACGGCAAAGTTTTCACATAGGGACACAAAAATCTCGAAATTCCAGTCTGATAATTCTGTGTAGAGAAACAAGAAAAAATATACTTCCCACAGGCCACAGCTATATAGATTAGCAGTGATGAAGGATACTATAAGATCCTAAATCACATCTAATACAATTTATGAATTTCGGTTGCTAGATTCCAATCTCGGTGATGTTTTGCAATGTCATTAACTAAAATCTCAATAATAAATGTATATATAATTTACTGCTATTTTTCCCCTTATTTCTTTGAATAATGAATACTACAATCTACTCTAGGATTCTAAGAGGAAAGCTTGGCTTCGCCTAGAACTATGTTTGCTACCCAATTAAGTGATAGGAACGGTTATCGTTGAATTAATGCATGGTGGTGACGCGTTTAAGTTTCTTCTTGTTCTACAAAGCATTTTCCAATTTGGAAACCGTAAACGGCGAATCAAGGCTCTTTCTTAGGGTGCAAGGCTTCTCTGCTCTGCCTCTTCAGAGTCACCAAATGTGTTTTCGGGTATAACTAGGAAAAACTGGAAATTCTACATTTAGTCATTAAGGAGTATTAATTAGATTAAACTTCATGCATGTAGATGTACTGATGTATTGATTTAAATGTGTTTTCGGGTATAACTAGGAAAAACTGGAAATTCCACATTTAGTCATTAAGGAGTATTAATTAGATTTTTGATACTTCATGCATGTAAATGTACTGATGTATTGATTTAAACCTACTCTTTTTTTTTATTTTTTTGACATGCATGCATGTAGTGATTTTTTTTTTCTTTTGGTGAAAGATGAAATTTTATACTATTTTAGAGTTTTTGACAAAATTACAAATATAGACGCATATCAAAGCAAACTACAAAAGGTCAAAAACAACATTACAACTCTAGTTACAACGGATCGTGACTAAGCCATCTAGGCCAAGTTGCAAGGAGTAACATCGATTACGAGCCCGCTTTCAAGGCCAAGTCCTGACCGTTTTCATTTGAAAAATTTGGTCAGGACTTTCAATTTATTATACAAGATCTCTGTTAAGGATCTATGTATCTATCTTATCACTACTCTTGGAATAAATTAGAACTAAGAAAAATAATCTGATGGTATAATAGAGATTATGAATATCTGAACTTTACGAACTTTCGAGATTATGAATATCTCTATTATAGCATTAGATTATTTTTCTTAGTTCTTAAAATTTCAGTTTTATAGTGAAGCTCAGTGATTTACAATGGACATATATTTTTAATCTTCTAAACCTGGAAATTCGAAAAATAATTAAAGAAGCACAAATTGAGTTTTATTGCTTGTAAAAATACAACATTGTTATGTTGATATTTTACAGATTCCACATTATATGTAATAAGGTTACAATCAAGAAGTTCTATAGTAGTTTCTTCTTTTTCTTTTCAGAATCTCCTAACCCGAGAAAGTCTATATACTTTGCGGGTATATTGGCCTTTGCATCTTCGGGTTTGGATGGTAATGATGGTGATGATGATGATGATGATGGTTGAGAGTTGGAGACAGGCGGTGTGGACATTGCCAAGAAACCTTTAGGGATGTTATAGAAGCGACGTTGATGAGCTAAGTAATTCATTGTTTCGTTGCGATACTTAGCTTCGAGGTGAGTGGTTTCCTCTTGTGGCATCTTTGTACTTTTATCACGTACAAACCCTAACACAGAATCTATGAGGTCGTTAGTTCAAAGAGACCCAAAAAAAAAAGAAAAAAAAACATTGAATGTTTCTCTCGCCTTCTATTTTGTCATTTGCAGTTAGTTCATGAGTAGAAGTTTATGGCCTCTCCAATTTTGTTTTCATGACCAATCGCCATAGTCTCTGCATTTGTCTGTCTGTTCTTCCAGGGAAAAGCCTAGCAATCTTAGACCATTTGCAACCCCATTCGTTGTAAGCTTTGATTAGCAATTTTTCTTCCTCGTCACTAAAAACATCATTCCTAATCCTTGGATCCAAATGGTTATACCACCTTGATCTACAAGACTTACCTTCAACACACAAAAACGAAGAAAAAGATTAATCTTTGGAAAAAAAAGTAAAAAAAAACGAAAGCACATTTCTAACCTGATCTGCCTTGCATTTGCTTTCCAATGTGCGGCCATTTTTGAGGACCATACACAGCCACAAGCTCTTTTAGTTTCAAATCCTCTGAAAGTGTCCAACGTTTCCACCTCAATGAATTGATTTCTTCTTGAACCTCATTTGACGGTGTCTACAGAATGTGAAGTATCAAAATCTCAAATCCATACAAATATATGTGTTGGTGTGTGATATTAGGTTGATGGCTAATTTATTCTAAAAATGGAATTCCTAGGAGAATGAATTTCTTTTAAAAGCACACATATCTTTTTAGGTTTTAGCAAGTCAAAGCAATTGATGTCATCCATAATGCTTGAAAAAAAATACTAGGGATCTGATATCCAATCCAAGATTTATCTGCTCCAAAAAAATAAGTTCTATGCATTCTTTGATGCGGATCAGAGTATGTTAATTTAAAAACCTGTTTAAGTGGATCCATCCAAATCTAATTTTGTATATCAAAGAATACCTCAAAGTATCTATAAAATAAACTTTATTTTGAAAATTAGAATAACTATGATAATTATGTTCGAAAAGATTTATGAAAAATTATTTTGAGAAAACTTATTTAAAATTATATATTTTAGGTTTATATTGATTTTTAAGCTATTTTCCATGGATGCATACAAAAGCATTTTATATGGACAGTTGTTTTTTGGATATGGATCAAGGTATCCTAGAATATTTTGATTCCATTTCATTATATAGCAAAAGAAATCATATTAACAAAATTATTAAAATATATTAAAAACAATCACAAATCTATAGTATAATTAGATAAAAGCACCATAAAACAAAACAAATGAATGTATGCATAATTTACCTATATAATTAGATTAGGGTTTTAATACCTTATAAACTACCAATGCAGACTCCATAGTGTTGACACTCGAATCCCGGTTTGATTAAGTTAAGTAGAAAATGCGGCGCCGCAAATCTTGTACAACAATAGATGAAAAACGACTAGTATTTATAGTTTCATTTAATCTTCTACCATACAGTAATAGTGATTAATTCTTTAAAAGTATTTGACTGTATTGTTAGGTAATTATTTTAACTCTCTACCATAATATGTTAGTGACAAAGTTTCAATATTATGTTGACTCAATGTTTGGGAAGTTATTGAAGAAGAGTTGTTGAAAAACATATTTGTTTGACTGTGGTTTCAATTTAAGTTAACATAGTTAATTCAAAGTTGATTTCAAATTTAGGATACAATTATACAATTTATTATAGAATTTGACAATTAAAAATAATGAATTTGATAGGATTTAGATCATGAAAAAGGTATATTGAAAACTAAACTTATATTTCTATATTGGGAGTATATTTTGTACATATAAAAATTTCATATAGAATAGAATAAAATTATTTTCATATTTGTGAATTTATTTTAGATACAGAACTTTTGTGTTAAGAATAAGTCTATTGTCATTCTACCCAAAAAAAAAAAGTCTATCGTCATTTGCATCCTTAACTTTTTTCTAAAATTAATAAACCAAATATATGTTAAACTGGTAAATGTTCTACATAAATAGCATCATTAGAATTTAGTATTTACAAAGTACAAACAAAACCTAGCACTACGGGGTCTTGAATTTGTATGAATTTGCTTCTTTTGTCTTAAGGTGTAATCTAATCTGGTTATACTTCAATCCATATTTGTCTGAATCCTAGCACTATGAGGTTAAACTTCAAAATCTATCTTTAAAATGACTTGCTTGCATGAAGATAAACAGATAGAAAGTTTTGAAAGGTATGGTTTTCCAATATGAAAACTTTTTCCTTCAAAACTTTCTTCTTTTATTAAACATTGTGGTCGTATTGTTAGTGCTGATCATCAAAACGTTGAGACGAAGTTTCTAGATGAACAAAAGAATTCCTCAAAAATCTTAACATGTGTATATCTAAGGAGACAAGTCAGTGGAGTGGGAAAGAAAACCAATAAAGATATCAAACCGGTGTATTCAATATCCGGTTTTGATCTTGAAATTGTAAAACTGATGGGAACAACTAACAAGTACAAATAGTTGGTTGATGATTTTTACTGTTTGACGCAATTTTGTTCTATGAGCTTAAAATGCTTCTTATGTTTCTTTTTACTAGTGCATGAATGCAATGTTTGGGTTTAACTTAACTACAAAATAAGAAGTTGAAAGGAAGAAACTAACTTTAAAACAGCAGAGTACAAAATCTCAAAATTCCAATCTGAGAACTACAACAAGACCTTAAGGCATGTTGTGTGGAGCAACAAGACAAATACTTCCCACATCATATAGCCTAATTGTTCTGTATTTCTTCACTTATATTCTTGACTAAAAGAGGGATTTCTATCAGATCCTAAATCACATCTAACCCCAATAATCAAGGCTGCTACATTCCATCTCTATGTGATGTCGTTCTCTAGATATATCAGATCACTTACACTGTTTTGATCGGAAATTCTCAGTGGATAATAACGAAGTTACCAGATTCTCGAGCCGTCTAGCGCCTGGACCAGGCCTGATAACATCAGTATCACCAATAACAGCACAAGGGTCACTCCCATTCTCATGGCTTCCAATGCACCAACCGCCAGGTGTTATCATCCCAGGACCTCTGTTAAGGAGCTCATCATCGATCTTGTCAAGGACAGGATCTTCTCTTCTGAACTTTCTAGCAAACGGGGCATTGCTATTTACCATTTTGGTCATGTCTGTAAGAGTGAGATGGTGTGGATGCTGCTTAGGCGGATTGTCCCACGATATGAAGTGCAGGTCGCTATTTACCGTTGTGTTTCTGAATTCCTCAGCGTTGCAGAGAACAGTGTGAAAATATCCTTCTGGAGAAGAGAGAAAATTCGAGTAATACATTAAGACCGTACGAGGTAGATTATCCCAACCCCATATACAATAGTCGACGAATGGCCGAGATAACGCCATCCAAGCAGAGCCTGTTCCCAAGAATCACATGTTAGTTAAAGAGAATCTGAAATTGTAACGATGTGAGAATCATAGACTCTGAAGAAAAGTCTTCCCAACAATCAAAGGCAAAACTTAAAACCAACTTCTTAGTATAATATTGCAGATCTTATCAAATGTTCTAATCTAAGCATAATGATTCCACGTTGTTCAACCAATGAGAAATGGAGCAAATCTGAGAAGCACCGACCGAACTAAACAGCTACATAGAGACAACCAATCAAAACAAGTCTGTGAATTGCTCAGAGATTATAAAGATTTTCCTAGCAATCTAAGTATGATGAGTCAGTGTTTCATCCAACTAAACATGAATCAAATCATAGCAATTTCAGAGATGATTATAGTGTAACAAACCGAGTAGGCTTTAGAGGGATCAAGCACCTGTGAAAAGCTTGAATGCTGTTGGGATGCTCCGTCTTTGCGTAACCCAAAAAACATCAGATTTCTTGTTCAAATACAGTCCAGGATCTATAATCACCGGTTTTGCTCTTTGTGATCTAAAAGAAACCAGATCAAAACAACAACAAAATCAGAGTTCCTTCTACTATACGAAACAAAAGACACAGAAAACAAAAACTCTAAAACTCTTCTTACGCTTTCCATCCAATGTTACTAGTATGATCAATGAAGTTCAAATCCCGCGGCAAATGCGAAAAGATATGCAACAAATCTGACACACAAAAAGGTCAAATCTTTAGTGAACAATCATAACTAAAAGTTTCAATTTTTCTCAAACAATTCCTCAGAAACCTCACCATCTTGAGTCACTAAAGGATAGTCAGAAGAGCTAAGATTGATAAACCAATCCCAATCAGCTCCTTCTCTAAGCAAAATCGCAGCGGCGTGAAGTGTATTGGCAACCATAGTAGGTCCACGATACGTGACAAGATTAGCTTTCTCAATCATATGAACATTCATAAACCTTCGAAACAAAGACGAGTTTTTGATATATCCATGAAGCTCCTCTCTCTCCTCACGCGAAGATTCTCTATCTAAATGAACAACATACCGATTATTCGGATGGTAAAGAGCCAAAAGAGTTCGCCGGAGAGATTTCCCGTCGCCGGCGGATCCAGAAATCAAGTAAGCAAAACGCGGTGGCGACGGGAGTGATGAGATTTGTTGAGGTTTGATTTTGGATTCAACGAAAGCTGATGAACCAGATCCGGTTAACAAAACGGGTCGGGTAAAAGGGAGAAATCGGACTCCTCCGGTTGGTGAAGTTAGGGTTGTTGTGAGGAAGAGTAAGAACAAAGCGAAGATTGAACCAATCAATAGAGGGAAAAATATCCATTTCCTCTCTGAAGAAACAATGTTGCTATGATGATGGTGATGATGATGGTGATTCTGATGATGTCTCACATTTGAGTAATAGCTTCTCAATTTCTTCATCGAATCCTTATAAAAAAAAATGGTCAATTCAAAGTTTGACACATTTTTTCGTTACAAAAGAAGAAAACCCATTTTTAAAAACTGAAACTTTTGGAGGAAATTGAGATTTTTGCAGATTAGGGTTTTGGTTTTTTTTGATCAATGAGATTGAAGAAATAACGTTAGTAAGAGAATAGAGAGATTGAAGAAGGAGGAACTGAAGAAGAAGGAAATAACGAAAAGAGAAAGATTACTACTGGTCAAGAGCATTAAAACCAGATCAGATCTTAGTAGGTAGGAAATAAAATGAAATCTGGAATCTATGTGATGGGCCACTATAAAGCCCATAAACTTGGAACACATAATAAGTCAACCAAGGACTTTATTCGTTAGACACAAATAGAGAAGTAACCAGTGATAACTAATTTAGACTTTCGAGGGTGTGTGTCCATTTCAGACAATGATGGATATCCGGTTGTATACATGTTAGGAAAGTACATTCTGTTACTTTTACAATTATTATCTGAATTTTTATTAGAGTAAATGTTGGTTTTAGATCTTTGCTTTTAAAGGAGGTACATAACCATTTTTATCTCATAATCTTCATCGAGATTTACCCAAACGTTTTAGTTTATATACCTTAAGTGTGTTGTGTTTTCAGATTAACAAAAGAATGTCGTTGTGAATTGGAAAAAATAATCAAATTCTAGGATTTTGATGTAGGATCAACAACAATTAAAATTTCCGCCATCATTTGATACATCTTCTCAATAGACTCTTCTTCCATTTCGATTTCAAAAGACATAGCTAACAAAATACATAAAGCAGTGAATCTAAATGAGTCTTGTCATTGTTCTTAACTTCTGATTTGATCTTTTCCACGAATTTATCAATAGTAGATTTTCATTTTAGCGTGAAATTTGGTCCGTAAATAAGAACTGATAATTGATACCAGATATTTAAGATTTATAAATTTGTTTTATTGTGTATAACCCGGAGAAGGTTGTCGGATAAATCGGTATTAGATACTTATTTAAAAGCTATAACTTACAGGTTCGAGTCTACATATCTTTTAAAGACATATCATCATATATGTGTTCGCTTAACTTAGCACTGTAACAATGTTGGCTAACACTAATTAATTTGACTCTTGTTTTTGCACAAATTTTAGATATGAAATTTAAATATTTTTTTGGTTTGGGTTATAGTTTACTCTACAAATATATTTAGGTACGAAAACACATTTTACGAATTGTACGTAACTACGGATATGAAAATACCTTATCTCCATTGGTTAAGCTTTACTTTGCTTTTGAGAGATAGAGATGAGCTTAAATTTTGCTGACTCTCAACTCTGATATATTACTTATAAATAGACTGTCGATGAGGCTGGAAACTAAAATTTAACGTACTTTTGTTTTTAAAAAAATCCTTTGTGTAAGATGTACATAGAAATTGCTTCATCTTCTTCACTTTCTCTTCCATTATTACCCTTAACCAGACCTCATATCTACACTTCGATACCCTTCTCCACCATTCCTGAAGCTAGACAACGCAATCTCATCTTCACAGTCTCTGCTTCTTCTTCTTCAGAATCCACACAAAACAAAAAGGTATGGAGAAAACAACCGGAGAAGAACACTACGTCGTCGTTTCAGGCCTTAAGGAAACATCGGAGGTATCAAAGATCTGCTTTTCTCGACCACAACGTCGATATGGACGAGCTTTTAGCTTCAATTCACCAGACCCAGAACGAAAAAGAGCTTTTTTCTTTGCTTTCAACTTACAAAGACAGACAATTATCTATACGGTTCATGGTCTCTCTTCTTTCTCGAGAAAATGATTGGCAGAGATCATTGGCATTGCTCGATTGGGTTCATGAGGAAGCCAAATACACACCTTCTGTGTTCGCCTACAATGTTGTTCTTCGAAATGTGTTGAGAGCTAAGCAGTTTGATATTGCACACGGACTGTTCGACGAAATGCGTCAGAGAGCTCTTGCCCCTGATAGGTATACTTATTCAACGCTAATTACCTCGTTTGGTAAAGAGGGTATGTTTGATTCTGCTTTGTCTTGGCTTCAAAAGATGGAACAAGACCGTGTTTCTGGTGACCTTGTTTTGTATAGCAACCTCATTGAGCTTTCTAGGAGGCTGTGTGATTACTCTAAGGCTATCTCGATTTTCTCGAGGTTGAAGAGGTCTGGTATTACGCCTGATCTTGTTGCGTATAATTCGATGATCAATGTTTATGGAAAGGCCAAATTGTTTAGAGAGGCGCGGTTGCTTATAAAGGAGATGAATGAAGCTGGTGTCTTACCAAATACAGTTAGTTACTCTACTCTTTTGAGTGTTTATGTAGAGAATCACAAGTTTTTAGAAGCTTTATCGGTTTTCGCAGAGATGAAAGAGGTGAATTGTGCGTTGGATCTCACGACTTGTAATATAATGATTGATGTTTATGGTCAGCTTGACATGGTTAAAGAAGCTGATAGGTTGTTTTGGAGTTTGAGGAAAATGGATATTGAACCTAATGTTGTTAGCTACAATACTATCCTTCGTGTTTACGGTGAGGCTGAGCTTTTCGGTGAAGCGATTCATCTTTTCAGGTTGATGCAGAGGAAAGACATTGAACAGAACGTTGTTACTTACAATACGATGATTAAGATCTATGGGAAAACTATGGAGCACGAAAAGGCCACGAATCTTGTTCAAGAGATGCAGAGCCGAGGAATTGAACCTAATGCCATTACCTACTCAACTATTATATCAATATGGGGAAAAGCTGGGAAATTGGACCGAGCTGCGACACTGTTTCAGAAGCTGAGGAGCTCTGGTGTGGAAATCGATCAAGTTCTGTATCAAACCATGATTGTGGCTTATGAAAGAGTTGGTCTAATGGGTCATGCTAAACGTCTGCTTCACGAGTTAAAGCTCCCGGATAATATTCCTCGGGAAACCGCTATCACCATTCTGGCTAAAGCTGGGAGAACGGAAGAGGCGACATGGGTTTTTCGTCAAGCCTTTGAATCCGGGGAGGTAAAAGACATATCAGTATTTGGCTGTATGATCAATCTTTACTCAAGAAACCAAAGATACGTAAATGTCATCGAAGTGTTTGAGAAAATGAGAACCGCTGGTTACTTTCCGGATTCGAATGTGATAGCTATGGTGTTGAACGCGTACGGGAAACAAAGAGAGTTTGAAAAAGCAGACACGGTTTACAGAGAAATGCAAGAGGAAGGATGTGTTTTCCCTGATGAAGTTCATTTCCAAATGCTGAGTTTATACTCATCGAAGAAAGATTTTGAGATGGTTGAGTCGTTGTTTCAGAGATTAGAATCTGATCCTAATGTCAATAGCAAGGAGTTGCATTTGGTTGTGGCGGCTTTGTATGAGAGAGCAGATAAACTAAACGATGCTTCAAGAGTCATGAATCGGATGAGAGAACGAGGAATCTTAAAGCCATTTCCTGGTTGAATAATGTCATATAATTCTTCTTGTGCTTTCTCGAGTAAACAATCCGGATGAATCTGTTCCATGCAACAGTGTTGAGGTTGATCTATTCGAAATCAGCTCCCAAGATTCTATGTACATTCATTGTTGTTTCCAATAATCGTTCTTCTCGCCCGTGACGCAGCCAATGTTACTCTCGTTATGCCGCCTCCTTTGTTGTTAAGATGTATGACACTTCACATCCTTTGTCTCAATAGAATTACGTTAAATATGTGCTTCTGTTTCTGTACGAACATGTTCTTTTTTCTCTATATAACTACCAAAAGAACACACCAAGCTAAGTAATTTACAACAAGAGTACCAATGTTGTGTAGTTTTTTAGAAAATGACGAAGACGGTGGAGAACGATCAGGCTGTTTTGAAGGAGGTGAGGACGTTGTGTTTTCAAGAGAGCAATGGAAGTTACAGCGGCTCGGGCCAACGATTCTGTAAACACCAGTGCTTGCAAGTAAGTATATGTCTTTATTGTCGTCTTCTCCAAAGGAGAATACAAAGCCAATTGGTGGAGACGAAGAAGAGGAAGGTTCTGTTTCAGATGAGCAAGGGATTGGCGAATCCGAAGCGCATTGTAACGGAATATGAGAGCTCGTGAAGTTTCCACTACCAACTGGAGTTTCAGCTCCACCAAAAATCATTCCAGCGTACAAGTCTGCAAAGAGATACCTAAAACACAAACAGAGGAATTATTCTTGATGGACAATACTGGTATGGTAAATAAAGAGAAGAAGAGGAAAGAGCCGAACATACGTTCCATAAAGGCATGGATCAGTGGAGGAACGGTAAAAGTATCCGCCAGTTATTGATGCTGATGATCCTTCTTGTTGGTTTATGTCTGAATGGTTGTACCACATTACCGGGAAGATCGGATTTTCAATCTTTGTTGTTGAGTTGCTGATATTAGAAGAACTCGAGGGATGAAATGGCAAAGTTCCCTCGTAGTAATGCCAACCATAGTTTCCTCCCTTAGTAATCATATCAACTTCTTCATATTGGTCCTGCATGCAAACTCAATATATAAGGAAATGTTCATTGAGAGTCATAGATCAAAAATGTTGGTTTCAGGTTTGGTTATACCTCTCCAACATCTGCGCAAAGGAAATAAGACGGCCTCTCTGAATCAAAACTGCATCGCCATGGATTTCTTACTCCCATGGCCCATATTTCAGGCAGCAGATTCTTATCTTGAGAAAACGGATTGTCCTTTGGTATAGAATAGTTTCCCCATAGCTGAAACTCATTCATCGCTTTTGCATCTGAAAGAAGAACCAAAATCAAATCTCATGTTCATTGTAAAGTATGCTTCAGCTGTATAGAAAAAACATATTACCAAGAACATTATTAACATCAAGTCTCATGATCTTCCCAAGCAATGATTTCTTGTTCTGTGCAAAGTTGTATGGGTCTCCTTTACTTCCTCCATCTCCCATCATGAAATACAAGTACCCATCTTTAGGTCCGAACAAGATCTGTCCACCGTGATGCGATGAAAAAGGAAGACCCATTGTAAAGATTCTTCTTACCTCCACCGGTCTAACATACGTCCCTGAAACATATCAATAACGTCTCAGCAACATCCAAAAAGAAAAATACATACAAAGGTGAGATTGTTTAAAATACCATTGGTAAAGAATTCTGATATGACACTATGGTATTGACATGGAGTTGCTCCATTATCAGAATCTAGCTTTGCAGGGTCACAGTCAATATCTGAGTTGCACGCGCATTTTCCAGAACATTCGGGCCACTTAACTCTATCGCAGTTGAAAGAAGCAAAGAATCTTCCGTTTTTCAAGAAGTCAGGATGGAAAGCTATTCCTAGGAGACCAAGCTCAGCATCAAAGTGCACTTCTTCAGTAAGATCAAGAAACGGGTTAGTTTCATCTATTTTCAAAAGTTCTCCTGATCCTTGAGCTGGAACTGTCACCAAGTATATCTTCCCGGGTTGATCAGACAGAAAGACACGATTAGAACCATCAGGATGAGGTACCATGTTAAGATAAGACCCATTTCCAATCTTCTCGATGCATATGCCTGAAGGAGATGATGGACCAGTAACTTTTGAAACGTTAAATGAAACTTCCTGACCATTGAAGCACACAGAGGATTCATCTGAAGCTCCACCAAAAATCTTGCAGAAGTCATTACTTGATTTCCATATTTCAGATATTGTGGAAGTGATGTTGCCTCCATCTCCAGCTTGAGATGCAAACGGAGTGTTGGTTACAGAGAGACTCTGGCATTCATTCCAAAATGTGGCACAGAAATCAATGTCGGCTAGCGATTGTGTTGATTTACTAGAAGAAACTGTGGAGTTGCAGAGCACAGGAACTTGTCTAGATTCTGACTCAACGCGGAAAAGCTCTGCTGCGAAAGGATCACACTTCTGCAACCACAGAAGGGAATCATCAACTGATTGCTAGAAAGGTTCTAAAATATCACGAACAAAACCACAGCATCCAAGTAATCTAATCACATTATGTTTTTGATATGTTTTTGCCTTACCGAGCAAAGTAATGATTTGAGAAGTGGAGAACATCTGCCAGATACATTGAATGCTTTAAACTGTCTCTGCAACTTCAAGTCTTCCAGGGAGTTACAGCATACACTTCCATTGAATTGACAAAAACCTAGCGGTTGCTTCAGATTAAACGGTGCAGCTGACCAAACAATTCCAAAAATCAGAAAAGAAACAACACAAACACACAGAGTCATCTATCTAAACCTTAAGAGAAAAGAAAAAGAGCCACCTACTCAAATCATTACATAAAGGATGTGACAAGGATTTTTTGGCAAGAAACAACAGAAGAAAAGAAAGAAACATGGCTATAGAACAGAGAGAACCCATTCTTCTTTCAACAACAAAGAATCAGTTGTTTTGAGTCTAGCATCTACCGATGAAAACAATCTGGAAAAAAAAAAGATAGCTCATAGAGATTTCTGTTTACAGATTCCACAGGAATGGAACTCTTACCAAGAAATCAAAGGGAAGACCAAAGCCCCAGACAAGAACTGATTAGAACTTTTAAATAAATGGAGACTTTTTAAGCAGACAACTAGCAGAATCTTTTAATAAATCTAATATGCAAATTGGTTTAAAGCCAATAAAATAATACAGAATGAATTATTGGCGTCAAAGAAATCAGCTGACCTTGATTTCAAACTTGTGTCTTTCTCCATACTTTAAAAACAAGAAAGAACAGAACATCATCCTCAATTCAATTATTTGATCCCAACAACAAGGGATGATGTCACCGCACTGAAAATAAAAAACATAACCAAGTAAACAAAACGTCATAGAGATAAACAATCTTCAAGCTCTGTGCAAAAAAAATGCTAAGCAATCTTGGACAAGTCCGATAGTGTAATTAATTGCCTTTGCTTTCTCCATCATGAGCTTCCTATACATTAAAGTCATGTCAGAAGATGATTATGAATTTTTATTGTTGACACAATTGCTCGAAATTAATTAATGAAAGATTCTTTGTTAAATGTTTCCTTTTTTGATATTGTCAAATTATATTATTTCCTTTTCGGGACTGTCTTCAGAGATCCCAATAAATAATAGTAAAGGTCGCGTCACATTAGCAACCTTGAAATTATAAATCAAAACACATACACAACCAAAAAAAAAAAAAA
>Ga0041059_1001806_pt1 | contig 16681 bp, 14 predicted proteins | sample AraColnosormetaG_FD_56232 | JGI IMG/M metagenome (GOLD analysis project Ga0041059, IMG submission 56232) | Arabidopsis roots microbial communities from North Carolina, USA - Col MF nosort | ecosystem: Host-associated > Plants > Roots > Unclassified | place: USA: North Carolina | collected...
TTTTTTTTTTTTTTTGTTGTCTTATACTACTTAAGATTATGATGTAAATTCTTCATAATTACCAGCCATTTTAGCAAATAAATCGTAAAGTTGAACTTATTTACAACTCCATACCATTAGCATTAAAAAAAATTCCAAAATAATTCATTTTACTTTAAATTCTTAATTTAAATTGTCAATTACATTATCAAGCAAATTTAATCCAAACAAACTTAAGATCAATCCTTTAAAATTAGCATAAACGTATTTGTTAACAATATTTTAAAACAAAGTTTTTGTTTAAATAAATATTATTCTTACTAAACGTTTTTTGTTTAAATAAATAAATTCTGTATTTGAACTTATTTACAATTTCATGCTACTGGCATTAATTATATAGGAATGAAAATATTTAATTAAAGATTTAAATTTTCTAAATCCTTGCTTTTAGATTTATTATGTCATTACCTAAAAGACAAAAACTATTAATTTTTTAAATATTATTATTTATATTTTAAACTTTTTAAAATATTACTAATATTTAAACTTATAAAAAGTTTAATATATCAAAAAATCTTAACATCATTATATAATATATAGAGTTTCAAAAAATCTCAAATTTTTTTCAGTCATATTTTGTGATTCGAAATTTAAAAAATGAACATATATTAAACAATTGGCGAAAAATGTGTGAGTTCAACGTCCCACATCGATTAAAATATTTAGAGAATGATTTATAAACATATCATAAATAAGATCAACATTAACAAAATAAATGAGTTTTTTTTTTGCGGGACGGGTTTGGCAGGACGTTACTTAATAACAATTGTAAACTATAAAATAAAAATATTTTATAAATATAAACAATTTGCAAATTTTTATATATATTAACTTAAAAAAATAAATTGTTCCGCGGTATACCGCGGGTTACATTGAATATTATTGTAGTTCGATAAGACATGACAAAAGAAGATTTGCAGAATCAAATGGTTGTTCGTGTCTTTTCATGCTCTCTGTGTACGCCTTCCTTTGTAGCGTCTTAATTTGGTAGGGAATTGGCAAATCATTCAGTTTCTTGTCCTTGTTACCAAAAAGTCTTTTCTTTCTTTGTTTATAAAAATATATGTATTATTGCTCCGGTAAATTCTTGATCTCATATATCTTAAAAGGTAAAACAGGTCAATCACTTTGATTTACTCTAAACAACAACTTGAACTCAATATTACCTTTTAATCTTGCTTAAAACCTTAATGTCAAATTCTCTTTTGATTTTTCGACTAATTTGATACATTGATGTTATCTAATTACTAACTTAAGCGTCAAATGTACACGATCATAAGTCAGGGCCGGTCCTAAGCAACATTTATGTTATCTAGTTACTATTTTTTTTTTTCCATTTATCGTTTGAGCAAAGCTGACATGAAATGACAAATGAGACGGTGAGAGCGTGTGATGCGGTCTGACCCGCTTTGGTCCACCAACCAATCTGCAGTGCACCTATGTAACGTTTCCCTTTTAAGTGTTGGTTCCAACATTCGTTAAATGATCATTATTGGTTAACAATTGTTGTTTATCGACATAAGTAGGAGTTTGGTTCTGAAAGTTGTCAAATTGTTGTCTTTTTTTTTTGGTCAAATCAAATTGTTGCCTTAGTACTATAATTTCCATGTGAACTCGTATGTGTTTTGTTTCATTATTCATCATCGTAAATGTTGCATACGACCGGCTCTGACTATTGATCGTGTACATTTGACGCTTAAGTTAGTAATTAGATAGCATCAATATATCAAGTTAGTCGAAAAATCAAAAGAATATTTGACAGTAAGGTTTTAAGCAAGATTAAAAGGTGATATTGAGCTGAAGTTGTTGTTTAGAGGAAATCAAAGTGATTAACCTGTTTACCTCTAAAGCTATATGAGATAAAGAATTAGGCAACAATCTTCCTTCTTTTTATCAAGTCAATAAATTTTTTATTATATAAAGCTTGGTTTTTAAAGTTTAGTAATTTATAAGATTGTGTCACATGTCAACTTTAGTGATCTCATATAATTTTGACATTGATAAACCAAAATATCTTTCTATTAATTTTAAAAATATAAAACATAATTATAAAAATTTATAATTTTAAACAATTTAAAAATGTAAACAAATATTTACAAGGAAACTATACTTATATATCATACGTAAAACAATTTAAAAAATGTAAAATGGATAATTATAAAGAAACAATCTGTATTTTATTATATAAAAACAGAAATTATTATATCATTTACTTATTCTGACTTAAGTTTAAAAAGATTACTTTTTCCTTCAAAATTAAAAAGAGATTTAAGAAATTATACAATTAATTAATAAAATACTACTATAATTAAGGTAATTATACAGTAAAGTATTAATCTTAGAAAAATGGTGAGGTAGCTGAGTATCTTTCGCAACAGTTCTTCTAAGTAGTTAGCAATTTTTTTACCACAAACAAAACTAGTTGTGCCTAAAAAACATTTTTTTCTCCTCCGTTAGATCTTCAGTCCGATCTCTGCCATACCTGTACCTAGCTCAAGATGTGAGAGCCCATTTATTTACAGGCTTTAACCCATTTGTTTAACACAATTGCCGAATCAAATAACTATTGTTTTGTTTTGAGGTCGACTAAAACAAAGTAATTAGTGAGTTACAAAAATAACAGAACTGCACTAAACGACCATAATTTTAAATGGATTAAGTATATGAACTTTTTAGTTTACAGTATACACTAAATGACATAAATTTAGAAAGGACCCATGACTTGTAGTGGTGAGTCTATGTAACACAACTTGAAATTAAATTGGTATATAACATACTGTTCACAGAATTTTTTTGAAGGCTATTCAAACTCTAACAACAACGACATTAAAGATGATATTGTTATGTTATATTAAACTATATATATTTCATCTTGGATTCCATTTAACAAAAGACATGAGTTTAGAAGAAATAATATGAATTTCGAAGGAAGAACATCATATATCTTAATACAAGTTTATAGCCATTATGTTCATGAAGGGTGGATGAGTGAAACTCCATGGAATTTACAAAAATAAAAATTTCATCATTCTACCCTTAAAAGAAAATCTTGTGGATCTACCACTTTGAGAAAGTTAAACTGAAATTATAGGTATGTTTTGGTAGTCGTCTAAAAAACTTGTCCATAATATGTTGTGGTCAATCAAAAGGTGGCCATTAAAATCTACCAAACATATCATTTATGGACTAGTTCTTGGGGGTTTAGCTTTGATGGACAAATTTTAGTGAACAAGTGGTAATATACCAAAACATATTATGGACAAATTTTTGATGAATTAACTAAAAAATACCAATTTTAGTACTATTTTGTAGAAATGGCAGGTCCATAAAATTTTAAAAGAGAAGATAGAATGAGTAAAATATCCTTAGAAAATCTAAGTCTAACAACAACAAAAGTTTCTTAAACAACATCAAAGAAAATTTAGTACAAAAGTTTCTTAAACAACATCAAAGAAAATTTAGAGCCCATGTTCTAGTGGTGATTGAGAATTGAAGAAAGGTTGAAAGGAACTAATCCATGTTTGGTCCACCCTCGAAACAAAAAAAATTATATTTGTGTGAGATGTCTGGGTTTGAGCCAAATACCTAAACATCTTATCTGGTAGTCACTAATATATGATCTGGTCGAAAAATAGTCCAAATTCAGAACAAACAGTGTAGTGGCCCTTTTGAAAAAAATGTACTTTAAAGCACTTCTTTTTTATCTGTGTTAATCGGACCAGCTAATAAGATTAATTTTAAAAAAAAACACAAATTATCATACGAATTTATTCGTGTGTTTTGCAATATATATTTTCGAAAACTTGAGGATACTTGGATCATATATAGAAGCATGACGACGAAAATAACACAATATGTACAATTTGATACAAGAAAATGATAATAAAATTTACAAAACAATTTGCCAAATAACATGTTAGTTAGAGTATAGCACCCATCCAATTAAATAGCTTTTGCAAATGACATAAGTTTCTAAAATATCCACTTAATTAATTTTCTTTTCTTACGTTTTTTACATCCTAACTAACACTAGTATACTCAATTAATTTTTCGTAACATTGGTTACATACCTAACTAACTAGCTCTAGAAAATATATTAAAATCGGGACAAGTCAACCATTAGACATGTGTAAGCTGAACCAAATCGAGTCATTTATTTTCCCAGTAACCCACTCTCACCAAGACCAGAAAAAAAGCGTAGATCCAGAGGCGACAATATTCAAACACACAAAAAGTCATCAATATATATAAATAAATAAAAGAAAATACAATTCCTCTTCATATAATTCATATTTTCATGTTACGAAAACAAAAAAGATCACCGACACATAAAACTAAACCAAATATTTCAATGAAAAATTAATTAACGACTTTGACGCTTTATTTCTCTTTCTCTCTTCACTCTCTCATTATATCTCTTTCGCTGCCGCTTTTGTTACTTTTTGTTCGTTCGAATCCCAATATAGACCAACGAAGAAGAAGACGAAGAAGCAGTCTCTCAAACTTCTTCTCCAGATCCGAATCTCACTCTCATTTCTCCGATCTCTCTATTTGAATGACCTACAATTTCGCATCTCTTTTGATCTTGATCTCTGTTTCTCTCCTTCTACTGGTAAGTGATTTCCTTAATCCGTTTCTCTGATTTTCTTATTCCTTCCTTTAACCTTGTATCTGAAGCTTCCTCCGGAACTAGGTTTACGATTTGTTTAATTTTGGAATTCGATATCGATATTTTGTTGTGCGTTAATTGTGTGTTTTTATCGTAGCTTTGTTTCTCTGTTTATCAGATCCATTGATAAGAAGCTTTTTAGATTGTTAATGGCATAAGCACGATATGTTTGTTTGTTTTGTAGAATCTCTTGTTTTGAGTAATCACTAATATACACAACGGCGGCGATGAGGGGGAGATCAGAAGGAGGGAAGAAAAAGCCGGTGATTGTGTTACTCTGCGTTGCATCAGTAGTGCTTGTTTTTGTATATCTCTTCTTTGGTTCCTCTAACCATAAAGCTATTGAGTATGGGAGGAAACTTGGTTTGGGTGGTGATGATGATGATAGTACTAAGAAAGATGACACTTCTAGCTCTTTTTATGTAGAAGATGTAGTAGGGAATGGTTTCACTCCCAGAAGCTTTCCTGTGAGTTCTTTAGACCTTCTTTGTGTAATTGATGATTGAGTTGAGCAATATGTGTTTAATATTGTTGTTAATTCTTGTAAAGGTGTGTGATGATCGACACTCGGAGCTTATTCCTTGCTTAGATAGGAATCTTATATACCAAATGAGATTGAAGCTTGATTTGTCTTTGATGGAGCATTATGAACGTCACTGTCCTCCTCCTGAAAGGAGGTTTAATTGCTTGATTCCTCCTCCTCCAGGGTATAAGGTGTGTTATTTCTCTAGCTTTGTTGATATGATCAGTGTCTTGACATATTTTGAAGTTTTTTTCTATGTGAATGTGTCTAGATTCCAATCAAGTGGCCGAAAAGCAGAGACGAAGTTTGGAAAGTGAACATTCCTCATACTCACTTAGCGCATGAGAAGTCTGACCAAAACTGGATGGTTGTTAAAGGAGAGAAAATCAATTTCCCTGGTGGAGGCACACATTTTCATTATGGTGCTGATAAGTATATTGCATCAATGGCAAATGTAAGGCAGTTACTAGATCTTATGTGGAATAGAGGTGTGTGTCCATCTTCATTTACTGATACTATTCATGGAAATTGCAGATGCTTAATTTTCCGAACAATGTTTTGAACAATGGGGGAAGGCTGAGGACATTTCTTGATGTTGGCTGTGGTGTTGCTAGCTTTGGAGGTTATCTTCTTGCATCAGAAATTATGACGATGTCTTTGGCACCTAATGATGTTCATCAGAACCAAATCCAATTTGCTCTTGAGAGAGGGATTCCTGCATACCTCGGCGTTCTAGGGACCAAGAGGCTCCCATACCCAAGCAGATCCTTTGAACTTGCTCACTGTTCACGTTGTCGTATCGATTGGCTTCAAAGAGATGGTATTCTTCTTCTCGAGCTAGACAGGGTGCTAAGACCTGGTGGCTATTTTGCATATTCATCTCCAGAAGCATATGCACAAGATGAAGAGGACCTCAGAATATGGAGAGAAATGAGTGCTCTTGTGGGCCGTATGTGTTGGACGATAGCTGCAAAAAGGAATCAAACTGTAATTTGGCAAAAACCTTTGACAAATGATTGTTATTTGGGAAGAGAACCTGGAACCCAGCCTCCTCTTTGCAATTCTGACAGTGACCCTGATGCTGTGTATGGTGTAAACATGGAAGCATGCATTACTCAATACAGTGACCGTGAGTTTTCATTATTCTATCTTCTTTTCACTAACAGAGTTTCGTCATTAACTTCACAAGCTTGTGATATTGCATATCTGAGAACAAATATGCTCACTAAATTATTTTTCAACGTTTCTATTAGATGACCACAAAACCAAGGGAAGTGGATTGGCTCCATGGCCAGCTCGATTAACCTCTCCTCCTCCTCGGCTAGCTGACTTTGGCTATTCCACTGACATTTTTGAGAAGGATACAGTATGTTATGCCCATTATCCTTTTTATTTGTTGCAATTGAAGCTCCAATAATATAAAGACTGTAGTCACCTTAAATCATTGCTTGCTCATACAGGAAACTTGGAGGCAGAGAGTAGATACTTATTGGGATCTCTTGAGTCCTAAAATTCAATCAGACACTGTAAGGAACATAATGGACATGAAAGCAAGCATGGGTTCCTTTGCTGCTGCTCTGAAAGAAAAAGATGTTTGGGTTATGAATGTTGTTCCTGAAGACGGACCAAACACGCTTAAACTAATATACGACAGAGGCCTGATGGGTGCTGTTCATAGCTGGTCAGTTTCTCCCTTAACCTTTCACTTAATCAAAATCCATTAGTATATATGTGCCTCTTATGATTTATCGTCTGATAATATTGCAGGTGTGAAGCGTTCTCGACTTACCCGAGGACTTACGATTTACTCCATGCCTGGGACATCATATCTGATATCAAGAAGAGAGGTTGCAGCGCAGAAGATTTGCTGTTGGAGATGGATCGTATACTTCGTCCAAGCGGTTTCATACTCATAAGGGACAAACAATCCGTAGTCGACCTTGTGAAGAAGTATCTCAAGGCTTTGCATTGGGAAGCAGTTGAAACCAAGACAGCCTCGGAATCAGACCAAGACTCGGACAATGTGATACTCATTGTCCAGAAGAAACTGTGGTTGACAAGTGAAAGCCTCAGAGATTTGGAGTGATTACGATGATGATGATGATGAGGCCAAAAACTGCCTCCAACATGAAAAAACAAAACAACATTCACAAGAGATTTCTTTCTTGGGAGAATCTAATCGAAAACATACAACGAAGAAAATTCGTTTTATAGCGGCAATTTAACGTTCTTTTCTCTTAAATCTTTCTTTCTTTACATATTCATATAATGTTTGTATGGTTCGTTAGAGAGGACTAAAGTTTCTTATCAATTTAAACTCTTTTTGTTGCAATTTATGTATTAAATCATTGTTTAATAGATTGATGATTATTCATTACTAAACACTATATTCAATCTTAAGAGTCATACTTCATAAAGCTTAAATCCAAAAACTTGGGATGATGAGAAATCATCTCTTTGAGCTCTTTAGAATAATAGTTGTAATGAATGGAGAAGAGTGATTGAAACAAAGGTATGCGTGCTGTTTACTTAGTCCCCATTATATAACTCACTCTCAGAAGTAACTTTACTGTTGTTGGAAGAAATCTTTAGGTTATGTCCCAAGCAAAATTGAAGATAAGTTATTGTTCTAAGAGACAAAAAGGAAATATAATTAAGAATAATTGCATTTGATGATTAGAACATTTTATTGGTCCAAAAAGGAGACTAAACATGTGAAAGCATTCTACAATTTTTTTTTTTTTGTCTCGTGGACACAAAGCTGAAGCTGTTGTCCACTTCTTTAAGTTAACTCCCATAATCGATGCCCCTCACTTTCTCGATTATATTCTATCCAAATTCAGTAATTGATTTGAAATTTCTTAGCCATGAGTCCATGACAATAACAACTTTATATTTGCGTTTTATGGCTAAACTCATACAACAATATATTTTTAACTTTATTTTTACATTTTATCCTTCTTAATTCTTATGTTCAGTTTAGCTAAATTATATTTACATGCGAAATGATAAGCATGAAGATTTTGTTTAGGTGACATATTTGCTAACATCTCTTTAAAATGTATATTAAAAAAAACATAAAATATTTTGGGCATAAAACTTAATGTGGAATTTTATTAGTTGTCTCATTTAATATGTTTATTTAATATATCTGTATTTGTGGTATTATAATGAATAAGACATTAAATATGAATAAAAATTCCAAAATAATATTTGCACGTTTATGATAGAAATAATAAAAGTCTATTTAATAACTTGAAAAGAAATGACATGTAGAAACTGATTTCAAATGTTAAATACTTATATGGATACTGGATACATCATCCAAAACATTTTTCAACTAATTTTAATAAATAATATAAAAATACTTTTACCATTTCCTTACATACCAACTTAATAATTTTCAGACAATTAATCATGACGAACACATTGACCGTTACATCATATGAATGATAAAACAAAAATAGTGGTTTCTGTTTTGGTTTTCCTATTACTAATTGTTGGAAACCACTTCAATTATACGCGTTACGTAGTTTGATACATTGAATATATGGTACAATATACATTAAATTTATTTTCGAAAAATATGAATGTGATACATACCTACAAAGTTTGGCAAATACAAAAATGGTCCCCAACGTTACTCTCCCCCACCTCAAAGCTGTTCATATCGCCCTTCAAAGATTGTGAAAATCAAACCCTTATCCTCTTAAAACCCTTAAAATGTTTTCTTCTAAAGAAAAAGTTGCTTTCTTATTTTTATTTTTATTTTGAATTCTGGTTTTGGCGCATACATATTAGCGAAAATTAGAGAAAAAATTCCTGTATATGCAAAAAAATTAACGTTTTTTTCCTACAAAATTTAGTATAAAAATCAATAAATATATTAAAATTATCACACAAGAATTAACTTTGAATTTCTTTTCCAGATTAGCTTTTAATATATTTTGCTTTGTAATAAAGAACATACTGTATTGAAATATGTTCTACTATTAACTAATATGAAGATTACCGGTAAAGAATTACTAATGTTTCATCTACATTAATTTTTGTGTGCCCATAATTTCAAAATTTTGCCTAGAGTGGGATCAATAATTTTGGTGAAGATTGAAGAAAAAAACTAAAATTTGGGGACAACATTACAAAAGAGCATTCAGTATTTGGAAAGCTTAGGACCATGGTGATTTAGAAGCGCCACGGGCGTGATGCATACTGCATCTTCGGCGGACATCAAGGCTTTTGAAACCTTTTTCTAATTTTGTTATCTATATAATTCACATCAAATAGAATTAGTGAACTAATGTTTACAAAATTAGGTAAAACATAAATTATATGTATGAATTAACAAACTATTAGTTTAAAAGTAACATATAGTCTTATTTTTTTGAAACAAAAAGATTTACTTTAATAATATATTTTTTTTTTTTTGTGTGTGGATCCAGAAGAATTGTGAAGAAAAAAAATTCTTCTAAACTGCATACTAGTCACACCCTTTACTTTCGCGTAAATTCAGATAGTTCGGCTGAAAAAAATTGGTTAACCCTCAAAAACCGTCATGTTAATTAGGTTTGCACAATCCATTAACATTAGGGGATGCCAAGTAGTATCACATTAGTACTTCAAGTCCTCGATGAAGTGTTGATAGGCTTTTGCTTTGTTTCCTTAATCGTAACATAAATGTCTTCATGTCCTTAGGATATATACAAACCTATCCTTGCCCAATTGATTATTCATCTGCATTCCAAACTAAACACAATGCTTCTTCATGTACCATTCATATCAGTTGGGTCACACTCCAAACATTTAATTTTCTTTCATTTCCATATAAAAATACATAATCCGTGAATAGTTGAACTTCTCTATATTTGACTTGAGAAGTTAAATAGAGAAATTAACAACTATACCAGTTAGTACAGTTGGTAATTACCAATAGATATTCAAAAATTAGGGAGAGAATTCAATGATTTGGGTTAGTAAGGTGGAATAATCAATATATGTCTACGTCTAGATAAGGTAACATATGTTTTATTAATAATAACTCGAGATCTATATAATTAAAACGCCCCTAAATCCTAATCCATCATTAATGTCAAATATTTGAAGATTGAACCAAATTCTCAAAAAGTGTTAAAAACTATTTGCAACAAGAGAGAGCAGTTGGGTTGTGTTGTGTTGTGTTGTGTTGGGTTGTGTTGTGGTCTCTTTGTAATTTTACACATCAAAAGCAACGCAAAGCTTTACACTTTCCTTTCTCCTTTCTCTTTCACTGCAAATTTCTCCTACCCTTAAAAATCGAAACTTCAAGAGAAGAAATTGAGGAATCAAAAATTCCCTAGATTCGAGGGTTCTTCTCTCACTTGTTCTATCTTCCTGCTTCATCGGAATCGTTTGATTTGTGTTCTTTACATTTTCTCCGACTCAACTTATGGTCTGAATTTTACCTAGTAAGTACATTTGTCTACTTTCTGTTTATTCTTTCGAAATCGATGCTTTATCTGGAATTGATCATGTTATTGAGTTTGGCTTGGGTTAACTAATCATGGGGAATTCTCAAAATTTGTTTTTTTTTTGGATTATGTGTTTGATTTTGGGAATATACTGTTAGGGTTTGGCTAGTGTGATGAAGTTTCTGAAACTGGTGATAGTAAAGGTGTAAACTTTATGCTCATTTTAGGTTAAATTCTCTGTATCAATAAGGCACTAGGCATTTAGTTTAACAATTCAATGCTCAGAATTTTGATTTGAGTATTTTGTTAGAGTTCAAGTGTTTAGTTTAGCTTATCGTAGTCTCTTTTGGTATTTGAGGTCACTATTGGCTCATATATGTTATCTTGTTGTAGGTGCAAGGCATTAGAGAAATTGGTACAGTCGTGTGACATGTGAAGATTGTTGTTGTACATATAGCTGAAGGAACTCTTTGCTGATTTTTACATAAAAGAGTGTATCTTGATATTTGGTTTGCGATCGAGTTAAGTGGAAGCGATGGATACTGCCAGAGCATGGCTGAAGAAATTAAAGTCTAAAGGGAAAGAGAAATCTTCGAATAAGAAGGAAACTTCTAGAGGAAATGTTAAGGAGGGATCAAAAACAGCTGGAGGTGAAGAAGCTGTGTCTAATGTGACAAAGCAGAAGGCTGCTGCTGCGAAACAGTATATTGAAAATCATTACAAAAAACAAGTTCAAAGTCAGCAGCAAAGAAAAGAGCGGTATGGTTTCGTTACATATTTTTAAGATTTTTAAAGATTTCGTTCATTAATCATTAGCATCCAGTTTTGTGAAACCTGCACAAGTTTCTTGCATACAAATGTCTGTCAGCATAATTTGGTTCTTATGCATGGCAAAGATGGAGATTAGACAAATGTGTTGTTGATGATTGGCATTCAAAAGAAGTCTTTTAGAATTTGCTATCTTTATGAGAAATTGATCTATCCGAGAGATGTTGATGTAAAATCATAATGTGGATTGACAAGAAGTTGGTGTAAAATTTCTCTGGAAAAATTTGTTTCTTGGCTTTAGCTTGGAAAGAAAAATACTAATTGCATTTGTTGCAGGCGTGATATGCTGGAAAATAAGTTAGCTGCTGCAGAAGTCTCTGAGGAAGAGCAAAAGAATCTGCTTAAGGATCTAGAGAAGAAGGAAACTGAATACATGCGCCGTCAGAGACATAAAATGGGAACTGATGACTTCGAGCCATTGACAATGATAGGAAAGGGGGCTTTTGGAGAGGTAGCATTAGTTTTATTGTAAACTTTTCCTGTTTCTTTTCAGCTTTTCATTGGTGTGCATATCTACACATCATCTTGATCGTCCTGTCCTGTGATGTAGAATTGTTAAAAACATGAATACCTTCCTTGAAGGGCTTGCATCCATGTGTGCTAGAAGCACTATGCAAATATCTTCTGGGAGGATGTACCTACCTGCAGTAGTTCTTGTATTCGTTGATCTTTAGTTGGCTAGTTAGTGGCCTGTAGGGTTTATGCCATCCGAGAATAAATACACGTTTTCTTAAAAATCAGATTGTCTTTTTGTAGTTTTCAGCATATATCATACAGTTAGCTCCTGGTGTTGGGATAGCGCTTAAAATTTGTAATCTCATGCTTATGTTTGTTTTTCCTCTTGATGCAGGTTAGGATATGTAGGGAGAAGACAACAGGCAATGTCTATGCGATGAAAAAGCTTAAGAAATCTGAGATGCTCCGTAGAGGCCAGGTATCTCCTTCAAGCTGCTTTTGTTTGATATATCTTTGTTTATTATCGTTCATGTTTGTTGAAATCTGATTCTTTTTCAGGTGGAGCATGTGAAAGCAGAGAGAAATTTACTTGCAGAGGTTGACAGCAATTGCATTGTGAAGCTGTATTGTTCTTTTCAAGATGAAGAGTATTTGTATCTTATTATGGAGTATCTACCTGGTGGAGATATGATGACATTACTTATGAGGAAAGACACACTTACTGAAGATGAGGCAAGATTTTATGTTGGGGAAACTGTCTTAGCTATCGAGTCCATTCATAAGCACAATTATATCCACAGGTCTAGTGAAGCAATCAACTATCTGAGTAAATTTGTAGCGTATCATTTTTCTTTTTTGGTGTTCTGACCATCCATTTACTTCTCCAATTTGTTACAGAGATATCAAGCCTGATAATCTGCTACTCGACAGAAGCGGTCACATGAAGTTATCCGATTTTGGATTATGTAAGCCATTAGATTGTAGTATTCTCCAGGAAAAAGATTTCGTAGTTGCACACAACCTTAGTGGGGCTCTACAAAGTGATGGCCGCCCTGTGGCACCGAGACGTACCCGCTCTCAAATGGAACAATTACAAAACTGGCAGAGAAATAGAAGGATGCTTGTGAGTTTATCGTTCTTTTCTTGTTCTGAGATTTCTACTTGCCAGATTGAACAAATCATCATTACTTTATTCATCTTATGGAAGTTTTTCTCACTGATATATAAGTTTTCTGTTCAAATACAGCTTATTAAGTGAAATGCTATCAATTGCAGGCTTATTCTACAGTTGGAACTCCTGACTATATTGCTCCAGAAGTTTTGTTGAAGAAAGGATATGGCATGGAATGTGATTGGTAGGTGCAGCAAATCTGTTGGGTCTTGTTCTGTTTTGTTTCTTCAACTCAAAATACATTGTTGTCGATAATTTTTTCGGGTTTTCTTCCTATAGGTGGTCACTTGGTGCGATCATGTATGAAATGCTTGTGGGGTTTCCACCATTTTATTCAGACGAGCCAATGACAACTTGTAGAAAGGTACCAATCCTCACTTTTTGTGGACTTTAACTCTGTTCTAGACTTCTAGTAATCTCAAATTTTTGCATTCGATTTAGTTCTTGATCTTCTAATGATACCTCTTTGGTAATATATGCACATCTCTGAATACTTGTTATTGTTTTTAATGCAGATAGTAAATTGGAAAAATTATTTAAAATTCCCTGATGAGGTTAGGCTATCACCAGAAGCCAAGGATCTAATTTGTAGACTTTTATGCAACGTAGAACAAAGGATTGGAACAAAAGGAGCAAATGAAATTAAGGTACTTTGTGCTTTATAATTCGAAGTTCCCGTGTCTAAAGACTATCGATAAATGCTTAAATAAACGCTTTCTGCTGGTATTTTTTGTAGGAACACCCTTGGTTCAGTGGTGTCGAATGGGAAAAGTTGTATCAGATGAAGGCTGCTTTTATTCCCCAAGTTAATGACGAGCTGGACACCCAAAATTTCGAAAAATTCGAAGAGGTAAAAACTAAAAGTGTTCGGATCAGAAAAACCGTTTGAAATGATAAGGCAACGGTCCAATGATGCGTATGCAGCTGTTGATATAGAAACTAATATAAATTCTTCTGTAACAGACTGATAAGCAAGTTCCGAAGACGCCAAAATCAGGTCCATGGAGAAAGGTACAAAATATTCTTGCTTTCATGTCTTTCTATGAAATGAAAACTTAGCTTGAAGTCATGCATATGAACTAATACTATGTGTTGTCATTAGCATTCTTAACATAAGAGTGTCTTTGTGTTTTGTTTTCTCTCCAGATGCTCTCATCCAAAGACATAAACTTTGTGGGTTATACTTACAAGAACGTTGAAATCGTAAACCATGATCAATTACCAGGGATAGGTAGATCTCACTTACACAACAAATTTGACTTGTAAGTAAACATATTCCATGTTTGCTCTGTTGTAATTTGTGATTGTGTTTACTGTTGCAGCTGAGCTGAAGAAGAAGAGCACAAAGCCAAAGCGGCCATCAATTAAATCCCTCTTTGGTACTTATCTAAAAGACATTTATCACAATCTATTTCAACTCATTGTCTGATATTAGCATATGGTTTTAGCACTAACAAGAATTGTTATAAAAACATTTGGCAGAGGATGAATCAGCCAGTAGCACCACAAGCCACCAAGGAAGCTTTATGAAACTCTTGCCAACACAAATCGAAGTTCCAGAGAAAGAAGACAAATCAAGCTCATCTAGTGAAACCCTATCATCTTCCACCACACGTTTCGACAATGCCACATCCTAAACCAGACTCTTTGCTACACTTTGGTCCCGGTTAACACACCAAAACACGGTTTGAGGTGGCGGATTTACGGTTGGAGATAGTACAGTTTCCATTGTGGCGGTGAAGGCTATTGTGTGAGAAGATTAAGGATTTGTTCAACAGTTTCTACATAGGATAATATTTGGTTGTTCAAAAGGTTTAGTTTGAAGCAAAAGGAAGTAAATAGTCATTTTCAGAATGTGGTTTTATTTATTTGTTTGATTGTTTTGTTTGGGTAAAAATCAAATTTGGTTTGTTTACCACACAGTTCTAAAGCGGACAATGGGAAAAATGTCAAAAAAATCATGAACTTTCAAATTTGGGACGAAAAAAACATGAACTTCCAAAATGCCATTAAAATCGTAAACTTTTGTTTGACTTTTGATAAATAGTCAAGTTTTGTTGACTTTGCCATTTTGAACATGTCGTTAAGTTTTCGTTAACAAAAAGATAACGTGATTAATTTTCTGTTAATTTTTTCTGTTAAAAGCGAAACGACGTCGTTTTGAAATTAAAGAAAAAAACAAAAAACAAACACCAAGTAGAGTTGAACTGGTGACCTTTTAGGTGCTATTGAAGGACTAAAACCATTGAGCCACGTTAACTTTTTAGAAGTATAGTAAACATATACATATATATATATATATACGTAACTAATTAAAAATAACCAACTAAAATAAATCAATAATATAGAAAATTACCTAAAATTTACACAATCCTTCTCATATGAATATAGGATTAATCTATACATGCACATAGAATTTCATTCAACTTCACTTTATATATAATTTTATTTATAATAAAACATATATTTTATAAATTAATTTGATAAATATTTAATAAAAGAAAAATATAAGATCATTATTCCGTCTTCAAATCAATTTTTTTATTCATAATTAGATGGAAAGTATATAAAAAGTTATTTTTTGGTAATATATTTATAGGTGTTATATTTCACAAGTTTGATTTTTATATAATTTAAGAGAATTTTTTTTTAATTCAATACGTTTAATAAAAAAATTTACATTGTTATTTGAGAATATATATTAATGGTAGGTGTATTTAATATTTTTACATGTTTAGTTATTGTTTTTATAGTTCGGTTTTTATTTGGTAGGTGCATTTTTATAATTTACATCATTTTTAATATTTTTATTTGCCATTTTGGTTAATATGGAGGATTTGGAAGAGCCGGAATGATTTAGTCTTCAACAAAAAAGCAATCGCTGTCGCTGATGTGATAAACCAAGCGATAATGGACACGAAAGAATGGCTGGATGTTAAGCATAAAAATGATGACAACGTCAAAGGGGGCCAAACCAAGTCCTCAAGAACGGACAAATGGCAAAAACCAGGAGCAGAATGGGTCAAATGCAATTATGATGTCTCTAACCATGCGGGAAGACAAGACTCAGGCCTCAGATGGATTATTCGAAACTCACAAGGAACCTGTTTGGACTGCGGCTGCGGGAAATTTCAGGGTCGACAAACAATAAAGGAAGCTGAATGCACTGCCCTCATATGGGCAATACAATGCGCTTGGGATTTGGGATATAGGAGAGTAGAATTTGAAGGCGACAACATCACAGTTAATCGCCTTATTCGAAACAAAGAAACTAATCCACGACTTCGATACTATTTGGAATTCATTCAACAATGGAGCAAAGCTTTCACCACTGTGAAGTTCACATTTCGACACCGGGAACAAAACGTTTGTGTTGATGTTCTGGCGAAAAAAGCAGTAGCTAATCATATAAATCATACTCTATATCATTTTTGTCCTAGATTTCTAATGTCGTTTGTAAACAAAGATGCTGAACACGTGAATTAATAAAGTTATTGGAAGGAAAAAAAAAAAAAATAGTTCGGTTTTTAATTAGTTTTGCGTATATA
>Ga0041059_1001807_pt1 | contig 16677 bp, 6 predicted proteins | sample AraColnosormetaG_FD_56232 | JGI IMG/M metagenome (GOLD analysis project Ga0041059, IMG submission 56232) | Arabidopsis roots microbial communities from North Carolina, USA - Col MF nosort | ecosystem: Host-associated > Plants > Roots > Unclassified | place: USA: North Carolina | collected 2013-09-02
ATCAAACATTTCAACATTTCAATTTCAAAATCAATAGAATTTTTTTCCCTGAGAACTCCACAAAGAGAGATTACCATTGGACTTTACAAAATTAAAAAAAAAACACATAAGTTCTCATCTCTTCAAATTCAAAATTTTATTCTTAAAAAAATGGTGAGAACCCAATAGAGGGCTCTCACTATTGGAGATGCTCTAACGAATCTAAAATCACTTTCCCCCAAAAAAAATAAAAAAAGGGTTAGGGTTCTTCATCTGTTGATCGACGATGTGTGATATCGATGGAAGTACGATTTCGAATTTCGTTAATGTTAAGTTTTTAAGGTTTATAATTTAACTCTATCGATTCCAATTTACAATGTCTCAGGTTGGGTTGCGTGGCTCGAACCTGCGTATTTGCTGTGGAAACCTGGGGGCCGTGGCTATGTTAGACCTTCATGCATGACTAGGACGGAGGAAGATAAGCCTGAGCTCACACCAGAGGAAGAACTTGCCCTTATGACCAAACAAGTCAATGCTAGCGATGTATGTGTTGTTCCCCTAATTACTTTTGGTTTATTCTATTTATTTATGATCCTAATAACAAATCACTTTTCAGGGGTTTGATATAGATTTCAGTTCCTTCCTCTGTGTATTCAACTACCATCCTGCTATTCTCCATTCTGATCAATTCGCTGACGATGAGTTTGATACTACTGAGGATTTACTCAAGAGCCTTGCTCAGGAAGCTCTTGATGACCACAATGGCAGACATGGCACAGAGTATGAGTTTGTTAAAGTTGTTAAAGCCAATTTTCACTTTGCTTGTGCGATGATGTTTCTCATAACATTTCAAGTCAAGGATCCTTATGATGACATGGTTAAGCTCTTCCAAACAAGGGTACGCCACGGTAAACATATCACTACTAACTATGTCTTCTGCAGACCTAAACCCAATCAAGGAGGTATTATTATATAAACCCTAAACTCAATTTCTTCTCTTGTTGAAACAATTGGTTGTTTCTAGAGATTCACATATATAGTATTTGTTTTGATAGTGAAATACTTTGGAATCAAGAAAGTTGTCAAGAGAGATATTGAGCAAGTTGTCAAGAGCCATGTTCCCAAAGATGTCGTCAAGAAACAAAAGTAAGTGATGGAAACATCTATCAATTTACTTTGCTTTTCTGATTCTTGTATGGCTGATTTTCTTCTCTTTACAGATTGGAGGATGAGCCTTTGTGTGCCACAAGGAGTTAGAATGCAGAGATGCTGAATTGTTTTTATAATCTATTTGCGTCCTAGATGATGTGACTTTAGTTAATTACTTATGGGAGCTCTTGTGTTGCTAGGGAATGAACTTATTATATATTGTGCGAGTTTTACTGTTTTCATTTATCTGTATCGTTCATTATGTTTTAGAATGAATCTTACTCTCTCAGTCTGAATTGGTAGCATAGCTTCTTCCTATGTCTTCTGATTTTGACTGGAAACGAAGAGAATACAAGAAAAGTATGAATTTCTCTTTATTGCTCTGCTTAAATGTCAAAACTCTATGAAGTTATGTGATTTATCTTTACTCTGTAAAAGTTTTAATTTCGCGCAACCTTTTGTTATGGGTACACACATTTTCTATGTAAAATGTTGGCCGATATTTTTTACAAATTTTTAAGAGCTTCTTTAAAAGCATTTTGTTCAAATACTATGAGTGTTGTAGTCTAGTGCAACCAAACTTTAGACTTCAATTCAATTTAACTCTTAAAAACAATAAACTAAGGTGACATGGGATTTTTTGCTATTGTAATGGTATATATAGTGAGTGTTATATATAGGGGTTTATAATATCACAAAGAAAATGTATATTAACACAAGAGCATCTCCCGGTTCTCACTCCTTGTGGCATATAGAAGCTCCTACTCCAATCTGTAAAGTGAAGGTGATGGTGATTACTCTTAAAAACCATCCATACATACAAGGAATCTTGACATCAAAGGAAAAAAAACACTCTTGCAGTTAAATCTTTCGATTACCTCTTGTTCCTTGACATTTGTTTGGACATCTTTCCCATCATTGTTCTTCACACCAATGCATTCCACTATCAAACAAATCCAAATACTATAAATCTACTAAAGAAATAGCCACGAAAATATATAAAGAAGGAAGATCGAAAGCTTAATCCATCTTCCATGGTGGGTGAAAGAGGCAAATATATATTCCACAACGAATTCATAAAAAACAACAACAACGTAACTAGAGATGGAAAACAAAACAAGATTAGAGATACCTCCTTGATTGGGTTTCGGCCTGCAAAAGACGTACTCAGTCACGATATCTTCAGCGTGGCGAACCCTTGTTTGGAAGAGTTTGATCAAGTTATCATAAGGGTCAACAACTTCGAAGGTTATGAGAAACATAATCGCACAACAAAAGTGAAAGTTTGCTTTCACAACCTTGACAAACTCAAATTGTGTTCTCTGTTTTTCAAAACAAAGAGAGAAGAAAAGAATCAATTTATGTAAATGTGATGAAAGCACAAGGCATATACAAAGGTTAGTTCTCACTGATTCTTGATTGTAGTCATCAAGGGCCTTCCTAGAGAGCCTCTCGAGTAAATCTCTTGTGGTTTCTGGCTCATCAACGAATTCATGTGAATCGAGATAAGCAAGATGGTAATTGAATACACAACGGAAGTGTGTGAAGTCGATATCAAAACCCTGTTGTTTCACAAACTCTCAATTTCACAAATTTATTTATAGAGCTCATTATAAACCGAAAAAAAATCACAAGGATAAATACATCGCTTGCAAGGATTTGTTTGTCGAGTAAGGCAAGTTCTTTCTCTGGTGAGTACTTAGGCTCATCTTCCTCTTTGGTCCAATCCCTATACGCTGGTCTCTCATAGCCAGGATCCTCAGGTTTCCACAGCAAAAACACTGGTTCGAGCCATTTGATCCAGCCTGAGACATATCATTGGAATTGATCGGGAGAGAGTATATATAATAAACCCTAACTTTTAGGGAAACGAATTTCGAATCTTACCTTCAAATTCACTCATCGCCTTGTGCGTACGTTGATGTCTTGATGAACAGAAGATGAGCCCTAACTTCGGGAACTCTATAATGTCCCTTTTATTTTACTCAAGTCCCTTTTATTTATTGATCTGTCTTCCTTTGCCCTCGTATTGTTTGTTTTGTAAGACTACCCCCTCAAAAAAAACCGGTACTAAATAAGAGCTAGTTTTTTTTTATGATGATGAGTCAATCCAACAATTTTCTTAAGTTTTTCTATTTGTTATTAATATTATTTTACTATTCTTTTTGCCACACAATTTTAATTCCATATACTACTCTTTCTTAAAAACTAAACTTATCCAAATTAAATATCTCAAAATTTTAAATAAGAAAGCTTTTATAAGAATATTTTAGTTATATTAAATGTATTATGTTTTTCTATTAGAAAAAAAAATGAAACAATAAAAATATGTAGTATATGTATTTCAACACTAACAAATGACTTCATATAATATTAAGTTTTACATTGAAACCACAAATCAATAAGCCTAAACTTAGAATGACGTAAATGCAACTTTATTTTATAATATAAATTAATAAGATATTTAAAATTTAATTTAAAAGTTTATTTATAGACAAAAAAATGGATTTTGGGTTTTTTATTTATCTTAAAATTAATTTTAAAAACAATATTAATTAGAAATCTTCATAATTTTGATTGGCTACAAAACATATTTTTTGTAAACACTAAAACTGCTTTAAGAACTACAACCATTCAATGCCAAAATAACCAACTGACGTGGAAGATTCTCATAGCAACTCCATTGCACAAATAAGTTGAGTGTCTTCCTACACTTAAAATCTTTTATATTTAATTATTAATATTTTATAAATTTAATATTTTAATATTGTTAAAGACATCTTCTTTCTATTGTGCAATGAAGTTGCTCTCAGGACCTTAAGTTAACGTCTCCGATTCCACCATCTCAAAATGGATATTGTGGTAATACTCTAGTAGAAGCCTCTATTTCGTCCTATACGGCTATATCTGTAGCTATAAGATAGCAACATTGGACGAATTCGGGTCCTTAATTAACTTCAACATTCATTTTGAGACGGCGATGGTGGAATCTTCTCATAAGCTATATCATTTCAGACATTTCTAAGCTTGGTTTAATTATTACCTTTTCACAATGCTTACTTTCACTCTTTTTCTTAGCCAACAAATAAACTATCTTGTCTTTTCCTGTAAAATATGTTTTCACTTTTTTTTACTTGCCAGTTTTCAATAACGATGATATTTGTTTGTCTATATTATTGAAGTTAATTTTTTAATTTTTTTTTAAGAGATGTAGTACTTTTTGAAAACTCGCATTTGTTTACATATACAAGTTATTGTAATGGTATAGTGAGTATTATAATGGGTCTTTCGATCTTGGTCATTCTGTTTATGAAGCTTTTCACAATCTTAAAAAGGGAAATTCGGATTGAGCTAGACGAATTGACGTGGAGGAGAAGTCGAAAGCTTCTGAAATGATAAAAAGGGTTTGAATAATGGTGATTAATAAATTATAAGTAGAGAAAGAGAAGAAAAAAAAACTAAGCCTTTTTACACGCCTGTGACTTGGGTTATAAGCAATCAACATTTCGTTTATCTCAAGCCAATGGGAATATCATTATTGCTACATCCGTCCAATTTGTGGTTTGGTCTTTGTTGCTTGACCTCCTACTCGATCGTCTTTAAATAAATGAGCAATAAAAGCTTTTATCTCCTAAAAAAGTTTGTCATTTTATTTCCACATATCAAGTTATGTTTCCTGTACATCTGGACACATTTACAAAAACACCAAAAAAACTATAATATTAAAAAAAATTAAAAATGTATATATAATATTTTCTAAATGATCAAATTTTAAAAAATACCAAAAAAATCCATTAAATCCTTGTTGACTATTATTGTAACTTTACAAATGACAACTCAACACCTCATAATATTTGGTTTTAGACTCTTTAAATCCTTGTTGTCAAAAAAAACTATCTAAATCCTTAATTATCTATTAAAAAATTAGGAAACTAAATCGAATTACACACTAAGAAAAAACAATAAACAAACTTTAAATATCCCACTTTTCCCTCTAATCCTTGTGGATTTGGTCATAACTCGTTATCCATAAACCCAAAAATAGCAAATGAGTCATCTCTCTTTTGTTCCAACAAGATCTTTTTTATTTGGTCAAAAAGGTGTATAAAGTTTGTTATAACAAGTTAGTTATATAAACCCTCACGAATTCAAGAAACCAATCAAAAGCAAAAAAGCTTTCTCTTTCTCTACCTTTTTCCTTAATTTCACTTTTGCGGCGTCGTTCTTATCTACTCACAAGAAAGCAACCGATCAAATAACTCCCAGAATAAAGAAAGACTCAAACTTTATTCTCTCTCTCTTTCTTAAATAGTGAAGAAAGCTTCGATTTTGGGAAGTGGGTTTGTTCGAAAAATGGGTTCTTCTGTGGAACAGAACATTTTGGTGACTGGTGGTGCTGGATTCATTGGAACACATACTGTTGTTCAGCTTTTGAATCAGGGTTTTAAGGTTACGATCATTGATAATCTTGATAACTCTGTCGTTGAAGCTGTTCATAGGGTTAGGGAACTTGTTGGTCCTGATCTCTCTACCAAGCTTGAATTCAATCTGGTTAGTACCACAAAAAAGCTTCGATTTTTATATTCATATGGCTACTTTTAGAGTAATCAGGATTGTATTTTTATGTATAGATTCTTTTGGCTTGTTAGATTTTGATTGTTTTGATTAATTGCAGGGTGATCTAAGAAACAAAGGAGATATTGAGAAACTCTTTTCCAATCAGAGGTAATGTGAAAATATTTGAAACAGAGATTATGCAATTTTTTATTCAGGTGAGTTGGTTTTGATATTATGATTCTTTGTGTGGAGAAACAGATTTGATGCTGTGATTCACTTTGCTGGTCTTAAAGCTGTGGGAGAAAGTGTTGGAAACCCTCGTCGTTACTTTGATAATAACTTAGTTGGAACTATCAATCTATATGAGACCATGGCAAAATACAACTGCAAAATGGTTTAAGATCAAAATCCTTCACTTTTGAATATGTGTTACTTGTTCTAGTTTAGTTACCAAACTGTTCTGACTCTTGACTTTATATGCAGATGGTGTTTTCGTCGTCTGCAACAGTTTATGGTCAACCTGAAATAGTCCCATGTGTGGAAGACTTTGAGTTACAGGCTATGAATCCTTATGGTCGTACTAAGGTATTTCACACCTCGAATCTCTTTTGTTCTGTTTTGTGTTCATAATCTTGAAGGTTATATTATTTAAGACTGTGATCTTGAAAACATTTGAACTATTTGTGTAGCTGTTTCTTGAAGAGATAGCTAGAGACATTCACGCTGCGGAACCAGAATGGAAGATAATTCTTCTGAGGTACTTCAATCCGGTTGGAGCTCACGAGAGTGGAAGAATTGGAGAAGATCCAAAGGGCATACCGAATAATCTCATGCCTTATATCCAACAAGTGGCGGTTGGAAGATTACCTGAACTCAATGTATTTGGACATGATTATCCTACCATGGATGGTAGCGCGGTATAACATCGATAATACCGTTTCTTTCTTCGAAAATTCTGTTTGGACTTCTGATGATAGATTGATAAACTAAGGTGCATTTGACACTTGCAGGTTAGAGACTACATCCATGTAATGGATTTAGCAGATGGCCATGTGGCTGCGTTAAACAAATTGTTTTCAGACTCAAAGATTGGTAAACTCTTTATATGACTTTTAACTGTTTGTTTTTGTTTTGATGGAGTCAACCAATGATTAGAATTTTAATAATGTTTTGTGTGTGTCATCTTAATCTTAGGCTGTACTGCTTATAATCTTGGCACTGGTCAAGGAACTTCTGTCTTAGAAATGGTTTCTTCTTTTGAAAAAGCTTCTGGCAAGGTAAGATTTTCTCTTATTTCCGCAATTATGCAATGAAATTTGTGTGAATAAGACCGAAGATTTGGTCTCTGGATGCTATAAAATATTTGTTTCTGCAGAAAATACCTATCAAGCTATGTCCAAGAAGAGCTGGAGATGCAACAGCTGTTTATGCTTCAACTCAGAAAGCTGAGAAGGAACTTGGCTGGAAGTAAGTAATGAACCATACTTTGAATACTTTTCAAAACACAAAAGACTAATTTTTTGTTTTTCTTTATTAGGGCAAAATATGGAGTTGATGAGATGTGCAGAGATCAATGGAACTGGGCAAATAAGAATCCATGGGGTTTCCAGAAGAAGCCTTGATTGATTTTGTTTTGTTTCACCACTCAATATAAAGAAAAAAAAAGATATAGATGTCGTTTTATTTTCCTGCATCTATTTGATTTCTCTCTTCAAAAAAAGTTGTATTGAACTCGTCATCTTTCGGTTAATAAAGTATAAAGTTTATCTACATTGCGTAATACTAACTAATCGTTATAATCAACGAATCATTTATAGTTCACTGCAGAAGCATTCTCAATTCAGGATTGAAAAAGAGAAGATGAGGAGATACAAGATGTTGTTAACTTGTTGAGCAAGTAAGTACCAAAACATGTTAACAAGAGTCGACAACAACAGAACATACAGACTCCAAAGAAAAAAGCAACTAAAATGTGTAAACATATAACAAGCAATGTAAACAACAAATTGATCAAATCTCGAACCCTTTTTCTCATGGGTTCCTCAGCTGCTAAATGATACAGATATTCGCATATTTGCAAGTTTCCTCTTCTTACTGTTCTAGTCTTCTAGACTTCCTCGCCTTCTTCGTAGTTGCTACTCTTGAGGATGTTGTATTTGCAGAGGGGACAAGTAGCATTTATGTAAAGCCATTTATCCACACAACCGCAATGGAAATGGTGGCCACAAGGAAGTTCTCTTAGCTCTGTCTCGTCTTCATAAGCGGAAAGACAAATGCAGCATTCCTGTAGATTGACAGAAGCAAATCTGGTTTTGATCATCAAAATCCAAACAGAGTCTAGCCACAGAGGTTTACAGGTTTTTTGTGTTACTTACTGCATCCTCATGAGGAAGAGCATGTTCAACGGGTGAATCTGTACCACATTCAGTCATCACTCCTCCAGAATCTCCTTGTCCTTGTTCTTCATCAACAGTGTGTTTCATAGTATCACCAACCTTTCGGAATTTGAATTTAGTAAGTTGGTCAATGTCTTCTTTCGAAGCTCCTTCCTACATTTTGCAACAGATTTTCATTGGAACAAATCCAACTTTCTTGGAGGTAACAAAAGAAACAGGTAATTTGAAGCTACCTGTTCTGCTACGGCGTATAGAACTGCAATGATGCAAGGCAAGCAGCAGCAAACAGCAATGCCGATAACACAAGCCAATGCAACGCAGAAAACAACAAAGAACACATCGAAACCAAGAAAGACTATACACAACCTATAAAAACAAAGACATCCAAACAAATTTAAGAACTTAAACACTTTAAACATTCAAGAATCTAAGAGATATAAGAGAAATTAACAACAAACCAATAAAGCTGTGGGGATCCTTGTGCTAACTCTTGACCACCAGAAGATACCCAATAAAATCCAATAACCCACCATATAAATGAGATCATCGTATTTGCAGATTCTAGATGCTTAGCAAAACTGGTTACAGAAAACACTGCTTTAGCCAAAATTCACATCACATATAAGACAATATCTGTTTCACAATCACTGAAGCTTAAAACAAATGTACCTATTGTTTTCATTCTCTAATTGACCTAGCTCCAAGTAACGTTCATCTGAGTTTCTACTCAAACCCAAACCTTCTTCTTCATCCATAGAAGAAGAAGAAGAAGAAGAAGAAGAGCTAGATCTTGGACTCAAATCTCTTCTTCTTCTACTATTCCTCCTACGATACTCAACACAAACACAAACCATATGCATCATACATTGCAACCCATACCCAATAATCCAAACCCTAAGAGGCATATTCGGATTCTCATCGCTGCTAAGTACCAAAACAGCTGTAGCAACAACGACAAAAGCAAGATTCCAAACGAAATCCAAAACCACTACAGGTTTCGAATAAGCCCAATCGCTTTGTCTCTCTTCAAGCTGCTCAGCCGCAGCTTCACGAACAAGCATCGATGGCTCTCTCATCATCATTCTCCCGCTACTTGCATGTCTTAGTAACCTCGCCGCTTCTCTTAACCCTTGTCTTCTCACCGATCTCCTTCCTCCTCCTCCGTCGGTTAAAATCAAAGGCGTTGCTTCCGTCGTCGTCTCTCTTGACATTTTGCTTTCTCTTTTCAAAGTTTCTTCCTTTCTTCGAAATTTCAAAAATTGATATCGAATTGATGAAATTGGTGAAGCTTTACGCCATTAAATTGGGGCAATTTCAATCTCAGAGACAATTTCGGATTTGTTAGGGTTTCGATTCGAACAGAGAGAGAGAGAGACAGAAAGAGAAAGAAGATGATGAGTCGGACAAATCGGGAAACGTGATGTTTGAAAAATGAATATAAAAAATCAAAATTGTAATGAATTTAATGTCTCCTCAAATGACAACCAGAGAAATTAGGGGACATATATGTAATATTCAGTTTTTTCAGTGGCTATATGGTAAACTTACACTAACTTGATTCAAATTAAGGGTGGGTAAGAAACTGAACCAAACCATATTAAACCGAAATTTATTCTTTTGTCCAACTGAGTAAAAAATTAACAAAAATTCGAAAAATTTTAAGCATAATTTTTAATCGAAAACCGGAATAAATCTAAATTAAACTCAAATCCAAATTGAAAATTTTTAATCGAAAAAATTATAGTTTATACGACATCTATTTAGGGAACAAACCCAAAAAAAAACTCAACTAATTTTTATTTGGACGTTTAATACCCAATTGTTTTTGGTTGGAAGGTAAATACACGAAGTAATAAAACCGTGCAATTTAATACACAAACAAGTAATTGTTGTTATTTTCATACTCACGATCTCACAACAAAAATAAAATTCCAATTTTACCCTTACCATCTCAATTAATTATTAATTTTTTTATAATATAATATTAAATTTTATAATTTTGAATAAAAAATAATTTTATTAACATTTTAGTTTATGGTCTCTAATTTTTATTATTATTATATTATTCTAAAATTTAACATAAAAATTATAGAAAATTAAAAATATTTTAAAATGGCCGGTAAATATTCTTCGTAGTGAGAAACTCTCTTTTCGATTGTATATCCTTCAAGAATCAAACTATTTTCGACAAAATCTCAACCCGAATCTCATCGTATTTCTCAAGATTTATCAATTCATAAAAATGGCTAATTTTGTTTTTAGTAGCAAAATAGCTAACCTCAACCCAAATCTCAACGAATTAGATTAATCTTTGATTCTAAATTTCCTTAAAGAGAAAACGATTCTTTGATATTGCAACGATAGAAGAAGATTGTAATAATGACTATTTTAAAATATTTTTGATTTTCTATAATTTTTATGTTAAATTTTAGAATAATATAATAATAATAAAAATGAAAATTTAAATTTTAGAGACCATAAACTAAAATGTTAATAAAATTAATTTTTATTTAAAATTATATAATTAATATTATATTATCAAAAAATAATAGTTAATTGAGATGGTAAGAGTAAAATTGGAATTTTATTTTTGTTGTGAGATCGTGAGTATGAAAATAACAACAATTAATTATTTGTGTATTAAATTGTATGATTTTATTATTTCGTGTATTTACTTTCCAACCAAAAACAATTGAGTATTAAACGTCCAAATAAAAATTAATTGAGGTTTGTTTTGGTTTTTTTTCCCATCTATTTATAATAAAATAGACCAATTTTAAATTTATCGAACCGAACTGGGCATAAATGTAACAACGAGTTTTAAAAGGCGGGGCTATATAGTGAAATTAATATACTTTGGGTACAGAATTCGGATGTTTTCTTTTTATAGGCCCTTTAATGAAATGATTGTATAAAAGTAAAACCCTTAATCGGATCCTCCAGCAATTTTCCCTCCAAACCAGAAAACCCTCCAAATCTCACCGGTCGGAGATTCCTTCTCTTCCGACTGATAATGGCGTCTTCTTCATCAACCTCTACCGGTGACGGATACAATGAACCATGGGTGGAGAAATACAGGCCGAGCAAAGTAGTCGATATCGTTGGAAACGAAGACGCCGTCTCCAGACTTCAAGTCATTGCTCGCGACGGCAACATGCCTAATCTTATCCTTTCCGTAAGATTTTACTCTTCTGTTGACACTCTTTGATTTAAACCCTCCTCGAATTTGCTAAAAAGTTTTAGGTTTGATGAAAACTTGATCAATTAGGGCATTTTGGGTTTGTTTACTGTGTAGATTTCATGATAAAGCTTAGATTTTGAGGGTTTTTAATCAATTTCTATTGTCTGCCAAAGTTAATGAAGGTTTGATTTTTAGAAAATCTCTGTGTTTAGTATTACTTGTGGAGATTTGATATATGATTTTGTGTTGTTTGGTTGTATATCCTTAGGGTCCTCCTGGAACAGGTAAAACCACAAGCATTTTGGCTCTTGCTCATGAGCTCCTTGGCACGAATTACAAGGAGGCTGTTCTGGAGTTGAATGCATCTGATGATAGGTATGTGATGCCAATCTTTTACCTATGGGATGTTGTTCTATCTTCAATCGTTGTTTGGTTAGACATCTTCAATGTTCTGTTATGTTTGTAGGGGTATTGATGTTGTAAGGAACAAAATTAAGATGTTTGCGCAGAAGAAAGTAACACTTCCTCCAGGGCGTCATAAGGTTGTTATCCTAGATGAAGCTGACAGGTTAGTGACTTTTACTTGAGTATTCCTTCTCAAGTTGAATTGTTCCAGTTAAGTGTTTTTTTTTCTGACTTTCTGTTTTCGGTTTCTAAAAAACTAGTATGACATCTGGAGCACAACAAGCATTGAGGAGAACGATTGAAATCTATTCGAACTCTACGCGGTTTGCACTTGCTTGTAATACATCAGCCAAGATTATTGAGCCCATTCAGAGTAGATGTGCCTTAGTTCGATTCTCTAGATTATCTGATCAGCAGATACTAGGCCGTCTCTTGGTGGTGGTTGCAGCAGAGAAAGTACGGATTTGCCACTTTTCTTTCATTCGACATGTTTACTTACTGCAATTTTGAAAATTTTCTAATTGCTTATGTTTTCAATCTCTCAAGGTTCCGTATGTGCCTGAAGGCCTTGAGGCGATAATCTTTACAGCTGATGGTGACATGAGGCAAGCTCTGAACAACTTGCAAGCCACATTCAGCGGGTTTTCGTTTGTCAACCAAGAAAACGTCTTCAAGGTTTGAAACAAAACCTTAATTCACTTTGGCTTATAAAACACATTGGTTTCATATCATCAATCAAAGATCTCTTCACTTAGGTCTGTGACCAGCCTCACCCGCTTCATGTCAAGAACATTGTTCGCAATGTGTTGGAAAGTAAGTTTGACATCGCCTGTGACGGCTTAAAGCAGCTCTATGATTTGGGCTACTCTCCAACCGACATTATCACAACGCTTTTCCGTATAATAAAGAATTACGATATGGCTGAGTATCTGAAACTTGAGTTCATGAAGGTATACATCTGATTCTCCTTGACAGCTCAAAACATCCAAACTTTCGTCTAACACCAATGCTTTTCTTCAGGAAACTGGATTTGCGCATATGAGAATCTGTGATGGAGTTGGATCTTATCTTCAGCTATGTGGTCTTCTGGCTAAGTTATCCATTGTTCGTGAAACAGCGAAAGCACCTTAAGTTAGGTAACTTCCACTCATCTCTAGTGATGAACTGGTGGCCGGTCTATGTTTAAACCAAGTTGGTTAAATCTCGTTGTTTGAGAATTCGGATAGATGTTGGAACTTCCATGCTGTATTGCTCTGTTTTCTAGATTTGAATTGCTTGTGAATGTTTCTGAATATTAAGCTTAATCCTAACCAGTTTGGTATACCAACACATTTTTTTATATAATACCATGCTATTTGTTTAAATCACATAAATGAAAAAAACAATACACAGATTATTTTACACATTACAACCACTCTATATAGTCTACGCAAGTGCGAGAGATGAATCGTAATTTTTGTAGGTAAAATGTTGAACCTATTTGTGTAATTCGATAACACTATATGAGTAAGGCATGACATTGTGAAATGGTGTAAACTCTTGGTCTGTTACATTGACTTTATATTATGAATAAACACACTTGTGACCAAAAAAAAGAAAAAAGAACTGGGAACAAGAAACGAAATAAAGTTATATTTATTGAACCAAAACTATAAAATACGTTTGGTTAAAAACCAAATCTACTACAGTAACCATAATGATGACACGTCTGAAATCTTCTTCTGTAGCTCGTGTGTGTTAACCTAACATTGAAATACACAAAACAACGTATCAGAGTCATCTTCATGAAGCTTACAGACACGATAACAACTAAATACACACCATGTAACATAAGGACTCTGTTGCGAAAAATATCAGAGTAAAGCAACATGATTCACCTCAGACTCCTCCTACCTCGAGGACAAACTGTTTTAAGAAAGCATATTGAGAAAGCTTTTGTCCAATCTCCCATCATGCAACATATTTGTCACCAAGCTAATGGTTGAAGCATCTCCAACAAACCCAGAACTCCTCATTTCTTTGATGAGTTCTGCTGATGCGGCTCTGTCACAATCTCTAAGGTTTGCTCTGATAAGCGTATTATATGTACCACTATTTGGAAGAGTACCATCTTCTTTCATTTTTCTGAACAGGTCATCTGCTTCCTGTAGTAGGCGTTTACTACACAATCCTGAGATCATTGTATTGTATGTTACAACATCAGGCTTAATGCTGAGGCTACAAAATAAATCCCACGCTTCTCCCACCTTGCCAGCCTTGCACATCCCTTCAATCATAGTATTATATATAAAAATATTAAGTTCCATTTCACTCTTTTGCAGATACTTGAATATGACCAATGCTGTATCTAGCTTCCCATAACTACAAAGTCCATGCAACAAAATGCTGTATGTCATAATATCTGTAGGCACACGATTAGAAACCATCTGTTTGAATACCATTTGGGCAGAATCACAGTCGCCAGCTTGAAAAAACCCTTGGATAATAGTGGTGTAAGTGACTGTGTTGCCAACTAATCCCCTTTGAGACATCTCGCGGAAGAGTTCCACACCATCCTCAACCCTTTTACACTTACAAAATCCATTTATAAGCGTATTATAAGTCTGTATATTTGGAAGACAGTCCTTGCTAACCATGAACTTAAACATCTGCTTGGCCTCGTCTAGGCGATTGTGCATGCAAAACCCATTGATCAATAAATTGTAAGTGATAGTATCTGGATCTATAGACCTTTGGATCATCTCCTCGTGCAATTTTTCAGCCTCTACAAGCTTCCCCTCTTTAAAAAACGCATCGATCAATGCATTGAAAGTAACAACATTGGGGTTGATTTTCTTCTCAAGCATATTACTCAGTAGTCGAGAGGCATCACTCCATCTTCCGTAATTACAAAGGCAATTAATGAGGGAATTGTAGGTGACAACATTAGGTCTAATTCCTTTGGTTTCCATTTCAGTGAATAAGTCAACAGCAACTTCCACATGTCTATATTTGCAGAGACTATCGATGATTGTGTTGAAGATCACAACATTAGCCTTTATTCTCGCAGCTTCCATCTTGTTGAGCAGATTTAAAGCCAAATCAATATCACCTCTCTTACATAATCCGTTTACTACGGTACCATAAGTAACCAGATCTGGTTGACATCCTCTTTGAACCATTTGATCAACTAAAGCCACTGCTTCTGAAGCTTTGTTGTGAAGAAAAAGTCCATGAATTAGAGTTGTGAATGTAAAGGTATCAGGTTTATATCCCATTTCGACCATTTGATCAACCAAAGCTACGGCATCAGAAATCCTCTTACTGTGACAGTAGCCATTGAGCAGCGAAGAAAGCGTGACAATATCGGGCTCATAGCCGAGTTTCATCATCTTGGCAAGAACAGCTAAAGCAAGAGAGAGCTGAGAGCGTCGGCAAAAGCAGTTGATGAAAATACTGTATGTGTAAAGATCATGTGAAATTCCCAAAGTTTGCATCTGCTCGCCGAGAGAGATGACAAGTTCAAACTTGTTCATCTTAGCAACGGCACTCAACAGTTTATTGAATTCAACAATGGAAGGAAATGGACGAGACTTGACCATGTCACCGAACAGATCAACCGCATCATCTACCTTAATAATATCACTTAGCCTATTTCTCAATATCTCTCTGTAATCACCACTAGCACTAGCAAAAGATCGTTCCCAGCAACCGGAACCGCAAAGATTGAAGAAAGAAGGAACAGTTGGAGGATTACCTATCCCCTGGAGATTCCAATGAACAAACAATCTTTTGGCCGTCAATGAAATCGATCTCTGCATCTTATCGATTTGGCTTCAGCTGATTCAGGAGACTTCAATCTCAGTCTCACTCTCTCTCTCTCTGGAAATCGCAAAACCCTACACGGAGGGATGAGATATGCAAACCGGTGGGGTTCTGGTTTAGAACTTATTACCTAACCGGTTTATTTTGTGAGAAAATCTTTTGCATTGATCTCAATCAGTAGTACTAAGTACAGTCTCAAACCGGATTTACAAGCAAGAGATAAGAATTGTGGAAAAAATTGGTGATGGCTGTTATTTTACTCTACTTCTGTTTCCATATACAACTAGTCTTGAAAAACTGAACTGACTGATCTCAATGCATTATCTTTGAAGCTTAATCCTAACCAATTTGGTATATCAACACATTGTTTTTTATATAATACCATGCTATTTGTTTAAATCACATAAATAAAAAAAACAATACACAGATTATTTTACACATTACAACCACTCTATATAGTCTCCGCAAGTACGACTGTACGAGAGATGAATCGTAATTTTTGTTGGTAAAATGTCGAGCCTATTTGTGTAATTCGATAACACTATATGAGAAGGCATGACAAATGATTTCACAACGAAGAAAACCCGAATCAGAGGCTAGAGTCTCGAATTGGGAAAGAGACCTCTCCTTACCACCTGAGCTTACTGCTAACATCAGCATGTCCATACCGAACACAATGTTAGAAGAAATGTCGTTAATCTTTGGTTCCTCGGGCGTAACCACCTCGACTATTATCACTTTTCCTTTCTCGGGAAGACTTTTCCAATAATTTTTTAGGATCTTTACACAATCTTCGTCAGTCCAATCATGTAGTATCCACTGTCAAAGTGTCAATCATTAACCATTTCATTTTCTACTTACTTTCATGAAGATGGCATCTCCTTTTGGAATTTCTTTAAACATATCTCCTGAAACATGCTCCACTCCTATATGTAATATTGAGCAAGAGTAATATGATAATTTTAAGAGCGGTAACTTTTTAATTTTAATTATCACTTAGTGGCCGTGTACCTTTATTAAAAGGAGCATGGGCTAAAACCGATGCTAGATCGAAATTGATGCCTTTAATATGAGGATACTTGGAAGTCACTTGACCTATGATTGTTCCAATTCCTCCTCCCACATCCACCAAAGTATTTACATCTTCGAATCCTTTGTAAACTTCTAAAACCTTCTTCATAATCAATGTGGAAGCTTCCGACATTG
>Ga0041059_1001808_pt1 | contig 16667 bp, 13 predicted proteins | sample AraColnosormetaG_FD_56232 | JGI IMG/M metagenome (GOLD analysis project Ga0041059, IMG submission 56232) | Arabidopsis roots microbial communities from North Carolina, USA - Col MF nosort | ecosystem: Host-associated > Plants > Roots > Unclassified | place: USA: North Carolina | collected...
AGATCTCAATGGGTAATNAAAAAAAAAAAAAACGTATATAATAATAATTTTCGATATTGTTAATTTTGTTATGATGCGATATTGACATATTGTCACATGCATGCATGCAGTTATGCAAGATTTGTATTCCTTGTGGGTCAAGAAAGGTGGTTCAGAACCAGTAATGGTTGATCTAAAGAGCTGGTTAGAGGATATGAGTCTGAACATGATGGTGAGAATGGTGGCCGGAAAGCGATACTTTGGAGGCGGCTCGTTATCCCCTGAAGATGCCGAAGAGGCAAGGCAATGCAGAAAGGGCGTCGCAAATTTCTTTCACCTCGTCGGTATATTCACCGTGTCCGATGCTTTTCCGAAACTAGGGTGGTTTGATTTTCAAGGACATGAGAAGGAGATGAAGCAAACAGGAAGAGAATTAGATGTGATCCTTGAAAGATGGATTGAAAACCATCGACAACAACGAAAAGTTTCAGGAACGAAACACAATGATTCAGACTTCGTCGACGTTATGCTGTCGCTTGCAGAACAAGGCAAATTCTCGCATCTTCAACATGATGCAATTACTAGCATTAAATCTACCTGCCTGGTACATCTTTAACTACACAAATTTTGATGTTTTTTAGATGAACTAGATATATAAACCTAACCAAATTAACTGGGATTTTGTCCAAAAATTATTGTTTTCTAAAATACAAAGTTAGTTATATAAACAAGTTTAGGTGGAAAGACGTAAATGATAACATGTTTATTTTGTAAGAAATTACTTCAACCTTAAATTGATGGGATTAGGCGAATCCTGATTAGATGATACTTATAAGTATATTGTTTTAATGTATGTCATATAATGATAATAAATTGAATAACAGGCACTGATTCTTGGAGGAAGTGAGACTTCACCATCAACCCTTACATGGGCCATTTCTCTTCTTCTAAACAATAAGGACATGTTAAAGAAAGCACAAGATGAGATCGACATCCACGTCGGCAGAGACAGGAACGTCGAGGATTCAGACATAGAAAATCTGGTGTATATTCAAGCGATTATCAAAGAAACATTGAGATTGTATCCAGCTGGTCCTCTCTTAGGCCATCGAGAGGCGATAGAAGATTGCACGGTCGCTGGTTACAACGTTCGTCGCGGCACAAGAATGTTAGTGAATGTATGGAAAATCCAAAGAGATCCGAGGGTTTATATGGAGCCAAACGAATTTCGACCAGAGAGGTTTATCACAGGAGAAGCAAAAGAGTTCGATGTAAGAGGACAAAACTTTGAGCTGATGCCATTTGGTTCGGGAAGAAGATCATGCCCAGGCTCTTCATTGGCCATGCAAGTGCTTCATTTAGGTCTTGCTCGTTTCCTTCAATCATTTGACGTGAAAACTGTTATGGATATGCCTGTTGATATGACTGAGAGCCCTGGCTTAACCATTCCTAAAGCCACGCCTCTTGAGATTCTGATCAGTCCACGTCTTAAGGAAGGGCTTTATGTGTGATCTCTGTTCCAGAAACATATACTATATGACTTCAATATGGTAATTGAAGGTGCATTTTAATTTGTTTTTTTAATTTTATTTTGAATAAAACGTACGTTTGTTACGTTGTGTACTTTTTTAAAATAAATAAATGTGGAACCAAATGTATTCTTTAAAATATATGTATTATTTGATTTCATCTATTGTGTAAAACTTTGTATAATATAATATATTTGATTTGACGGCAAAAAAAACACAAACAAACTGCATTTTCAATTTTGAACTTTGTAAATTAACAGAAGCGGAAATATTTTGGGGAAAAAAAAAAAGAAAAAACAGAAACGGAAGTAAATAAGCTTTTTAGGCATCGATCGAATTTTCCAGGAAACCCCGAGAGAGGGGAAGAAGAAACTGACGAAGACGAAGTCGAACCCTTAAAAATCCGGTAGAGCATCCGATTCTCCGTTGCTCGAAACCTCTCAATCGATTTTTTAAAAATTTATTTGCGATGCATTGAGCCGCCGTCAAAAGAGAGAGAGAGAGAGAGAGAGAGAGAGAGAGAGAGAGATGTTTTGCAGAAACGTATCGGTGAGGCGGAAGAAGAATTCTGGTACGGTACCGGTTTATCTGAATGTTTACGATCTTACCCCAATGAATGTTTATGGTTACTGGCTCGGAATTGGGATCTATCACTCTGGTCTCGAAGGTAAATCGTTTTTTTTCCTTCTCGATTCTGGGTTTGATTGTTGTTCTAAGATTGCGGAGAAAGATGAGACAATAGTAGGTCAATTTTGTTGGATTGTAATATTAATTGTTGAAAAAATCCATTGTCTGTATTGTTGCTTGGCTTTGTTTGATTCTAAAGTCTGCTTTGATCGATGAAAACTATTTATTGTTAAAGAGTAGAATTGACTTTTGGTCATAGAATCGATTTAGAGACTAAATGTGTTTTGATGATAACAACTTAGGAGGGTAGAGTTTTGTGGCCGTTGTTTGAACAATGACTCAGTCACACACACGCCATACGTTGTTGTTAATCCTATATTGAATGTTCTCTCGTGGTTTTGGCTATTCCTTGTTTGTAGTTCATGGGGTTGAGTATGGATACGGGGCACACGAGAAATCGAGCTCGGGGATTTTTGAGGTGGAGCCAAAGAAGTGTCCTGGTTTCACATTCAGGAAATCGATTCTTGTTGGTGAAACAGAGATGAAGGCTAAAGAAGTTCGAAGCTTTATGGAGAAATTATCAGAAGAGTATCAGGGTAACAAGTACCATCTCATCACAAGGAACTGCAACCATTTCTGCAACCATGTTTCTTTGAAACTTACTCACAAATCAATCCCTAGTTGGGTCAACCGTCTTGCTCGCTTAGGTAACCCAAAACTTCCTCTACAATAGAATCTTTCAGGGGATCAAATAAGTAATGTTGTACATTGGTTTCTTTTGAACCTTCTTAAGGTTTCCTCTGCAACTGTGTCTTGCCGGCTTGCTTGAACGAGACTAAAGTGAAGCGGGTAGGAAAAGACGGGAAGCTGCTCTTGGAAGGAGAAAATACGAAGAAGAAGAAGAGGAAGAAGAAAATACGAAGAAGCCGATCAGGTCCTTTATCTTCGTCTTCTTCAAATGCAAGATTAGATAATACTCCTACACATAACAGATCAATATCAACGGGTAATCCTCCTCTTTCTGCTTCTCCATCTTGTCCTTTGAGACCTCGACTTCCTTCTGTTGCATCTGGAGCTGAAGATCAAAATCCTCCAAGCGTAAGCGTCAAGACATGATTATTTTTCATTGTTTGAACAGCTGCTAGTTATATACTTGTTTATGAATGCGAAGGTGGTGCTTGTGCTTTGTTCTCAAGTTATATATCCTCCATTCGTTTGGTTATACTTGGTATAATTTACTTATAGGAGAATCATGAATCTCTCTCTGTAGATACTAACTGTAGAGTGAATTCAACATTTGTTTGTTATGTTTTGATGTAAAATTTTGAAAATTGTACGAATTACTTGTTTGAATATCAACAAATCGAAGTAAAATAGCTAAATATTTTGGAAACAACAAGTGTTTTATTTTAAATTTCTAATTAATTCTTAAGCAATAAGTCCCAAATTTTCACAAATAGAGTTTTTATTAAAAGAAAAAAAATTGATGAGCGTAAAAATAAAAAAATAATGAATTTTATTTTATTTTATTACAGAACCAGGAAGTGGCATAAACCCTAGTTTGACCTTTTCAGAACACAACTCACTATAAATACCTATCAAAGGACACTCTTCCGCAGCTACAACGAATTCCCCTGGAACCCTAATTCACCGTTCCTGTGAAAAGCTCGCATACATAAGATCTGTTCTATTTCTCGCTTTTTGTTTCTAGATTTCAGTCTTTGCTATTTCATTATCGTTCTGGTTTTTATATTTGTTGAAATCTGTTATGTAATTGAAACTGTTGGCTCTGCCATTTTGATTGAAGTGGGATTCCTTAGGCTTTGATTTTGGTTAGTTCTCAGATTTAGGTTTAAAGGTTCTTGTTTTTTGATTTGAAGCGTTATAGCAATCCCAATGATGACTTATTAAGATTAAAAATGTTAAAAGTAGTGACTGATATCTTTTGATGAAATTTTAGCTCTGAGGGATTTGATTTGTTCTTTGTTTCCTTCTTACATTCCGTTGTTGGACATCCATTGTGGGTTAATTTGGTGAGTTTTTGCTTTTGCTTGCTTGATGAAGCATATTGATGCACACGACCTTAGCTGCATCCCAATGATGAATGATATGAAAAAAATGTTAAAAGTAGTGACTGATTATACCTTGATTACTAGTCAATTCTGAGGGATTCTATCAGCTAAGCTAAATTCAATCCTTTTGCGCCATCTCTTTGTTTACTTAACTCTCTATGTGCCCTTCGATGATTAATAATATATTAATGGTTAAAAGTAGTCTGATATCTTATTGATGAATATTTCAAATCCGAGGGCTTAACTTATTTCTTATAAAAGTTGTGACTGATAGCTTGTGCACAATCTTGTTTTCATTCTTGGTATCATCTAAGAGATACCTCAACGCCAGCTTCTGCAGTGAAGTGCAATGTCGTAAGTACGATTCCACCCGGCAGAAGAAATCTCTCTCGATTGCACTTCATCTGCAGAAGCTGGCTTTTTTAGGCAGTGGGAGTGATTTTTTTGGCAGAATATCTCCATTGTATTATGCTCTTTTGTTTTCCCTGGTGTGCTTGACCATGATGAATTCGCTAGTGGTTCACAATTTTGATAGAATAGTTGGATTAAATGGATAACACAGCGACACCATCTATTAATGATACAACCAACTAAAAATGTTATTGTCCAACCTCACCACCAAATCATCTTTCGAAAGCTTTCCTTTGTCTTGTTAAAATCAACTATTTAAAGATGAAGTATACAAAGCTTAGCAGTACTTGTTGGACCCACGTTTGATATTTTTGGGGTTGAGATGTCTGCAAGCGTCTTTCTTAAAGTCCAAAAGAATGTGTGTGAAACGTTGACTTTCTGCAAGGTTTACCACTGTTTGTGCGCTTAGCTTCGTTTGGAGAATCTTCTTCTTCTCTTTCTTTGTAGACCGGCTTTGCTTTGCATATGAGAGGATGAATCAGAATGAAGGTGACGCCCTTGTCGATTCCATCAAAGCGAAGTTAGCCTTTTTATCTTCTCTTTCCACCAAATGCTGTATATACAAGGTACCTAATAAGCTCCGCAGACTCAATCCTGATGCATATACGCCTCGGCTTGTGTCTTTTGGCCCGCTTCATCGTGGTAAAGAAGAGCTTCAAGCTATGGAAGATCAGAAATACAGGTATTTGCTGAGTTTTATCCCTAGAACGAACTCTAGTCTAGAGGACCTTGTTAGACTTGCTAGGACTTGGGAACAAAATGCTCGCAGCTGTTATGCAGAAGATGTGAAACTTCATAGCGATGAGTTTGTTGAGATGTTAGTTGTAGATGGTAGCTTCTTGGTTGAACTTCTTTTGAGGTCTCATTATCCTCGACTTAGAGGCGAGAATGATCGCATATTTGGCAATTCAATGATGATCACCGACGTGTGCCGTGACATGATTTTGATAGAAAATCAGTTACCCTTTTTCGTTGTGAAGGAGATATTTCTTCTCTTGTTGAATTACTACCAACAAGGAACACCTTCAATCATACAGCTCGCGCAACGCCACTTCAGTTATTTCTTGAGCCGCATTGATGATGAGAAGTTTATTACAGAGCCAGAACATTTTGTTGATCTTCTGAGGTCTTGTTATCTGCCACAGTTTCCAATTAAATTAGAATACACTACAGTGAAAGTGGACAATGCACCTGAAGCAACAGAGCTTCACACTGCTGGTGTTAGGTTCAAGCCAGCAGAGACCAGTAGTTGTTTACTTGACATTAGTTTTGCTGATGGAGTACTGAAGATTCCAACCATTGTCGTCGATGATCTCACGGAATCCCTCTACAAAAACATCATTGGGTTTGAACAATGTCGTTGCTCAAATAAAAACTTCCTCGACTACATCATGCTGCTCGGTTGCTTCATTAAATCCCCTACAGATGCTGACTTGCTCATCCACAGTGGGATCATCGTAAACTATCTCGGGAACTCAGTAGATGTTTCAAACTTGTTCAATAGCATCAGCAAAGAGGTTATCTATGACAGAAGATTCTACTTTTCGATGCTCTCTGAGAACCTTCAAGCTTACTGCAACACACCATGGAACAGGTGGAAGGCGATTCTGAGACGTGACTACTTCCACAATCCTTGGGCAGTTGCTTCTGTTTTTGCAGCTTTACTTCTTCTCCTTCTCACTTTCATACAGTCCGTATGCTCTATCTTGGCTCTGTAATAAGTCTATTGGTCAATAAAACTAAACATTTGGCTCTGTATCTTAATGTGTCAAAATTATCTTTGGTTTCACAATGATCCATGAGATGGCACTGCTTAAAAGAACCAGTTGGTGTAGAAGTGACACTAACAACAGTTCCAGGCAAGATACGCAAACAAAGAAATTATATAGTAAATAACTAAAGTGACTAAAACTGATGCTTGAAACTAGGATTGGAACCTATTAAGCACACAATGTACAATTGCAAGAAGAAGTAGTGTGTTTTTAGAGCCTACAGATGTCAAAATCAGTGATAGAAAAGAACAGCTATTTGTTTCACAGACATGTGAGACATAAAGCTTGCTCTAGGATCAATCACGTCCTACGAGCAAGTACAAACATTTGTAAATCAATAAGAGTACAAAAGGTTATATCAGAGCTTTCGTAGAACAGCCATTTCCCCCAAAATCTTACAACAGGAAATTTCGTTGTAAGAAATGTTGACTTCTTGAGTGTAGAAGTGTCAAACTTGGGAACGTGACCAATAAAAAATTGACGTTTCGCTACAAGACTAAAAATCATGGGCCTTGGGCCGAAACATGAAACCTAAAAAGACTGTTATCACATAAAAAGCCCAATAAAGAAGACTTTACTAGGGTTTCATCGTTTTAACTTCTTAAAAAGGTTAGTCGCCTCTTCTTCGTATTTTTTGCCTCGCTGAGCAGCTGCGAATCTCACGACTTCAAGATGGTTAGTCTCGCTCTCTCGCAAATTTTTAATCTTTGTTACAATCGTTTGTTAGTTTCGCCTGTTTGGATTGATTAAAGAGTTTGATTTGTTGTTAGTTAGATATCGAAACGAAATTAGTGATTTTGATTTGTGTTGGAAAAATGAAATGTAACAGCCGTCGCACAAGTCGTTTATGATTAAGAAGAAGTTGGGAAAGAAGATGAGACAGAACAGGCCTATTCCTCACTGGATTCGTCTTCGTACCGACAACACCATCAGGTTCGACTATTCTTGTTTTTTTTTGTCTATTGTTTATTCCCTGATCTATCAAATTGAAGATATATTTAGTTGTGTTAGTTGATCGATTTAGTTCTAAAACTGATTTCATTGTGTGGTTAATTTCAGGTACAATGCCAAGCGCAGGCACTGGCGTAGAACCAAGCTCGGATTCTAAGTGATAAGCCTTCTAAAAGAGTCTTCTTTATCTGTTTGGTTTAGCATTTCCTCAAGTCTTCTTTTTGTTTTAAGTTATGACATTTTCATATTTCTGTAAGACTTTTACTCTATTATGATTCATGTTACCAAATTTTCTTCGTATTGGGAGTTGTTTCTTAACATTTGTGTGATTTGACTATTGAAGTATCTCTTGGTTTGCTTCCATGTAGAGTTGTTTCTTAAGAATTTTTTCTCGCAACCTAGAATCTGGATTGGGTTTAAATTTAATCATCTACTTGCGAACTAGAAGCTTTAGAATTTCTTGCTAGTAATTGTACTGGTTTTAATATCTAGTGGTTTTGAATCTTTTGATAATGTGATAGTGAGTCGATGCTTCTTATAGCAGACAATGTGGAATTGCACTGGTATTAAGATAGATCACACTGTACAATCTGATCATTTCTGTTGTAACTCTTCCGGTCAAGTATAGTTGTGAAATTATGTAAAATACAATCGTAACAAGTTCTTCTATAACTCGATGGGAGTCTCCCAATACAACAAGGCCTGTCAAACACGATCAAATCAAAAGTTTCCTTGAAAATTGTCTAGCAATCATAGTGTGATGCTAGCTTATTAATTTAGCCATCTGGTTTCAATCAAAGATCAAGAAGAAGCTAAAAAGGGTATATAAAACTGTTTCTTATTGTCATCTACTGAGATGGAAGCTCAGCTTACGTTATGGTATGAGTCGATGATCGCATCAGCAAGATACTCGCATTTGGCCAGAGATAATCCGGCCAATGATATCCTCCCGTCTTTAGTCATATACACATGCCATTTGTCCGTCATGTTATCGCTCTGCTCGTTACCAAAAGAAAACAGCACAAACTTCAAACCACAAGTCTAAACAAGGCCAAAGGGAATCTGTGTAGTATTAAAATTGTTGGCATACCTGAGCTTTGTTTAGGCCGGTGAAAGAGAACATGCCAATTTGCTTCAGAATGAAGGACCAGTCCTTCCCGCTCTTGTCTTTTGAAACGAGGCTATCATACAGCTCTTGTCTAACCGTCTTTATTCTTCCTGCCATCATTTCCATCTCTGCTTTCCATTCACTGAACATAGTTACATCACCCACTACATTGGCCACGATTCTCGCCCCATGAACTGGTGGATTCGAGTACATAGGCCGAGCAATCCTTTTCAACTGGCTCTTGACCCTGAAAGCAAGTAGTGTTACTGGTAAAGGTTCCATAAAACCTGTAGCTAGATATGGTTCGTGACGGTAAAGATAGAAACTGAGACTCCAGGATCACTTGCAACAGGCTCATGATAAGAAAATTTAGAGTAAGTTTTACCTTGTAGCAGCATCAGCTGAGGAGCACACGACATTGATTGCCCCAATTCTTTCTGCATACAAACCTAAATTTTTACTATATGACTGAGCAACAAAAAACTCCATTCCCCGCTCAGCAAATAATCTCACAGATGCTGCATCTTCATCAAGGCTTCCACTAGCAAAGCCCTGGAAAATAGGTGCATGTAGCGTTACATAATATGGTTTCGCTTACTTCTCTCGGAAACACGATATTCGGAAATGTAGGAATAGGGGGATACCTGGTATGCAACATCGAAAAATGGGATATGGTTCTTTTCCTGAATGACATCAGCAATTTTTACCCACTGTTCTGGTGTTGGGTCAATTCCAGTTGGGTTGTGAGCACATCCGTGAAGCAAGATGAAGGATCCTTCTGGAGCTTCCTGTACATTTTACATAACAGAAATTCAAGATTAACCATTATAATCCATCAGGGTTTCACGTTGTCTTTAAACAAGTACTCGTTTTATCACACAGACAGTATAACTGCAAACAAATACTCACTTTGGCATCACATAAATGATATCCTGTTTGTTGATGCATATATAAAGCAATGTCAACTAAAACATAGCCTTCTAGGACAAACAAACCTTTATATCTGCTATCATTCCCTCAAAATCCAAACCAATTGTTTTTGGATCATAGTAGCGGTATTCGGACCACGGAACTTTGGCATCATTGAAGATATTCTTGTGATTACCTGATGTGGTATTTTGTCAGTTGATAAAGGCGGTTAAATATGAAACCAAATCACTCAAAAATGTTTGTGGTCAAGACAATGTACCCCAGGTTGGTGATGAGATCACAACTTTTGCTCCAGGGAAATAACGCTCTATAAGAGCCGCTGCTAATCGCAGTGAACCTGTTCCCGAAAGACCCTGAATTGTTGCTACCTGGTGATTTAGAGCCAAGGTAAATGGATTAGCTCAGAAACAGGAACATCATGAGAAAACATTTTAATAACATGATGAACAAAAGATGCAGAATTACTCTTTGTTCCTTAATAACAGGATGACCAGCTCCAAATAGCAACTCAGCAGTAGCCTTGTTGAATGCTGCCAACCCCTCAATTGGAAGATACTGCAAGTTCCATCCATGTGAGGTATAATTTAGTGATATTCTGATGATGTAATCGCTTGCACAATTTGAAATAAACCAAGTTACCTCTTTGTTATCTCCTCTCTCCAACATCAAATTCTCCGCCTAGAAACGACAAGTAATGAAATTAACTACATGAAAAGAGCCATACGAGATTAACTAGAGTTACAAGTTCCAACCTTTTTAACAACATTAAGCACATAAGGCTGGAGTTCCTCAGTACGATAAGCACCAACACCAAGATTGAGTTTCATCCCGTTAGTGTCAGCTTTGAATGCTTCACTGACTCCAAGAATAGGGTCTGGTGGAGCCATAGTTATACCCTCGAAACGAGAAGGCTTCACTGCAACCGTCATAGTCACTCTGCTAAAAGACTGAAACCAAAATCCACAAATTTCAGATACAAACTACACTTATTAGACTAATAACACTCTAAAACGTCATTCAAAATTGTTCATATGGTTCAGATTCGAGCACTAACAAAGAAAAGAGAGTACCTTTGCTTTTAGGAACGGGTTCGAAGCAGAAGTTCCAAGCTTTAGCTTATCCTGTTCAAGTTTAATCGAAAACAAAAAAGTAAGATTTTGAATAAACTGATGCGTAATTTCTACCATATACTCGATAGAACGGCGAAAAGTACCTTGTTAATCTCGCGCGGTAACAGAGAAGTGGAACCGAGAGATAACATTAAAGAAGCCATGGAATCGCTATGGAGCACAAAATTAACTGCACAGATCTCAAATCAGTGAACTAGTGCGAGGATAAGCAATTCCAAAAATAAGACAATGATGTGATCCACAAAATATGATCACGAGACTTTGTGAGTATTTTAGCAGAGCTGATTTGTCACCTGGACTTGGTTAGAATCGCGCGGTTTCGATAACGATCAGATCGAGAGATTGAAGAAAAAGATTAACAAGGATTCAACGAGAGAGAGACACGACGATGTCTACGAAGTTGTTCTCACTTCTCAGGCTTGTCTTGATAGGGGTAAGATAGTCATTTAGGATTATGTTTAAAAGTTGAAAGAGTGGATGGATGGATACTAGTGGATTGTGATTAGTGGTTCATGCAACAATTAATTGAATATTTACACTTAGTGACAACACAATTTATATATTAATCAATTTACAAATACAATAATGACAAGTGAATACCCTTCTGTCCTCACATTTTTCACCCCCAAATTAAATTACTCAAAGCAATCAGAGATCAAACTGTAAAATTCAAAAAAAGAAGCAAAAAATATTATTTTCTTAAATCAAGACGATGATGGTATTAACCGGAGAGTCCCTCCTAGCTCTACCGGAACCAATGGAACTAGTGAGTGAAGAACATCGGTTATCAACGGTCGATAACTCGGTTCTGGTTGTACACAAAGCACTGCCACGGCTGCCACCTGAACAATTTATTTCCGGTTTTATTTACGTTTCAACACAAAAAATATGTAACCAATCGGATTTTTAAGCCTAAACACAAAGACAAAAGATGACGCAAACCTGGTATAAGTGCTTATGATCCATTGTATCTTTGATAACCGGATCCACGATTTTCGGAAGCTTTGATCTATCCGTAAGTTGGGGCATTGCCTGCAAATTTTTCGAAACGGTACACTCATTAACCAATGCTATCTGATTCATGTATTGATGGCAATAACGTCAACACAAACCGGACTTACCCAAGTGACAAGAGATTGACACTGAACCGAACTCAATTTCTCAACCGGCCGTCTTCCTAACAAGAGTTCAAGTAAAACCACACCAAACGCATAAACATCACTCTTATCCGTCAATTTTCCTGAGGGACATAAAGATGTTGCAATGAGACAAACTCAATAAACCGGTTTAGCGACCCAACAACTACCATCTCTAATCAAATAATGATTTCTATGTGTGATTAGTTGAAATAATACATCAACAAACAAAATGATTTGATTTAGAACAACAATTTTAGACGTAATGAAAGAAACTTAATGTTATGGGGTCACATGATTATGACTATCAAACTATGTGCTATAACTCTAGTGATATGACAACGAGTCAAAGTCGATCAATATAGAGGGAAATGTTAATATTTTACCATCTAGGAGATATTCTGGAGCAACATAACCAAGTGTTCCTGATAGTTTAATGTTGTTTTTGCCGTGAGCCCCCACCATTACCGCAAGACCAAAATCCGAAATCTGAATGTTGATCTATCGTTAGAGATGGAACTAAAGACAAATGAATGAAATGATTCTTGAATCAACGAAACAAATCTTGTTCGGTTAGCTCAGAACAGAATCATCATTAATGATTCAAGTTGTTTACCTTGGCGTTGAAGGAAGAATCAAGGAGAATATTTGACGATTTAAGATCTCTGTGGATAACCGGAGGACGACAACGCTCGTGGAGATACTCAACAGCTCTATTTCCAAACCAACATAAGAAAACGGTTTACCTAAACCGAAATTAATCAACCGGTAGAGAGGATTGTTAAATGTGGGCACTTGAGTGTAGTACCTTGCTGTATCAAGAGCAATCTTCATCCGCATGTGCCATGTTAAAGCCGATCCCCGAGAAGGTCCTTAACCATTAATGATGCAAACATTAAATTTTATCAAAACAAAAATTATTTATTTCATGTGGGCACATGATTTGTTTTATCTCTGTTATACTATAGTATTAATTTAACTCATGATCTATTACACGATGATGAGAAGATGTTTTGAGCTATTTTTACCGTGTAACTGTGTATCCAATGATCCGCTTTCCATCAGCTCGTAGACGATAAAACTCGAACTGAGTTCATTTCCATATCCAAACAATGAGATGATGTTCGGGTGGTGAATCTTGCTCAACAAATCAACTTCATTCTGAGATTTAGATGATAAAATCAGATATCAAGAATCCGGTAAAAAAGTAAAAATGATTAGTACTTGTGTTTTGTTTTGGTACCTGAAATTCTCGTTTTGCTTCTTGACTAACGTTTTCGATCTTTTTGACTGCTGCTAGAGTGTTGTTGCCTAAACAGGCCTTGTAAACATCTCCGAACCCGCCTCGTCCTATAAGATTACCGTCTTTGAAACCGCCTGTTGCTTTCTCTAGTGTCTTGTAATCGAAGGACTGCACAAAGCCCTTCTTGGATAATGAAATCCTACTCTCACCTTCTTCCGCATGAAACCATTTAGATATCAAAACAGAGAGATCACAATGAAGAAACTGATACAGAATCTTGTTACAAATGTAAAGTTTTGCAGATTTGTTCTCATTCTTAATGTTAAGATGATTATTACCTGAGTTCTTGGTGTTTTTGGGAGATTTCTTAGACCAATAAACCCAAAAGCATAAACAAGATACAAGTATTAGTCCTAGAGAAGATGAGGTGATTATGAGAGCGATTAGAAGTTTCTTGTGTGCATCTAACTTGTGTTCTTGGCCTTTGCCCATGTGGATCCCTGAAATCAGAAATCAAACGCTTGAGCTAATCTTCTCACTGTATCTAATTTCTGAATTATCCCAAAGGGATCTAGATGAGAAGGAATTTTCAGAATAACTGATAAAGAGATACGTAGAAGATAGCAATTCACTCATTCAGCAGCTCAAAAATAGCAATTACGTATATAATTAAAAGTCAGATTTTCATTGGTTTACTAAAACACAGATCAATCCACAAAAAAAAACATAAGCATGGATAGAGGAAGAGAGAGATACCTGGAGAAAAGGAAGCCATGGAAGTGTAAACAGGAGAAAGAGAAGGCTGTGAAGCAGGTGAAGTAAAAGCAGAAACACTAATGATGAATTCAAGAACAGAGACCTTAAGAAGAAGAAGAAGAAGATGAAGAATCTTTCCCATTTCTCCAGACTCTTTGGGATTTTTAATGGTGAAAGAGAGATTTTCTAAGAGCAGTGTGAGAATGTGAGATTGCTCTTCCAAGATTAATCTCTCTCTCGCTCTCTCTTTCTCTAATGGAGATCTCTTTCATAAAATTTTGTTTCCTTTTTTCTTGTCTGCATAAAGGAGGGAAGCAGAAAGTGGGTTTTAAAAAAGTCGAAATCATTCTCTCTAACTTCTTTATCATCAAATCAACATGTGAGAGGGTTTGAATGTGATAGTGAACACAAATTATTAAATTCTTCCTAACCAAAAACAGTTTAAAGTGATCAATGTATGAATTTCTTATATTTTAAATTAGAACAATTTATTCAAAACACGAATTTGTAACTTGGGCCACTACTAAAACTTCTGAAGAATAAAATTTAGAGTGGTCAAGTTAAAATATGCCTTTGTAACTTGAAGAGTTTACTTTACTGACAGCAAAAGTTGACCAGTTGTGTCAAACCGACAGAAATAAGAAGACTTTCCGTTTTGTTTTTTCTCTTTGGTCAATTATGTTATCAATAAAATATCTTCTTAGTAGTATATTTTTATTCTAGCATATAATCCTCTTAAGGATTCACGAGAATGGATCTAACTAATTCTATGCAGCATTTGCAACTAGAGTCTATATAAATAAACAACAAAAACTTCTACACTTTTAGAAACTCAACGGGCACTAACATAAAGTATTAGCAAACTAAACGCAACGACGGTTGTGAATGAAAGACTTTCGCAAATGTATAATGAGTGTGATTAAAGTGAAATTATATGCTCTCTTTTATCAAATGAAAGAACCAATCAATACTTCGGTAATGTATGTAAAATTGGTGTCGATACATATACAGTATATCTACACATTATATAGGAGTCAGTGATTCGTGATATATTAACTAGAGTTGCATCATCAGATAGTTATTTTTATATTGTCAACTACTATTTTATGCTTGTAAAAATACACAGAGATGGTTCTTGGTTACAACAAGGAATATTTCATATGTGAAATCTGAAAGGCAACAATATTAGACTAATATAGCAAATAACATGATATCAACGTATGGGAGTGTAAATGTCTGAATGTTCCATTTGAGAAATGTCCTCATCATGTGACACAAGTTTATTAGGCTACTCAAGTTAGCTTAGAATTAAGAAGCTAGAACATGTGAAAATAAATAGAAAACAAAAAAGAGGAAACAAAAACTAATAACAGAACGAGAAGTTGAAACCTTTTGGATCCAATTAAATGAATATCGATGTAATTCCAAAATGTTAGTTCATGTGTTAATGTTTGAAGATCTAGTACATATGAATAACATTTGAAATCATTTTTGTTTCATGCAATTACATAACTACAAGGGTTTTCATCACATATTGCTAATTAATTTTGAGTTTAGAATCCAAAACATTTAACCGAAAATCTAATAATTTTAAAAAGGGTGATTTACTCATCTATAAGACTAACTAAAAAAATACGTACTAAATTATTTACAAGAGACAATTGATAACTAGAGTATGAATTAGTTGTTTAGACTTACCCATGTGTCAAAGTCATATTGACAAATGGCTCGGTTATAACTGATTTATATACCAATAATTGCATACAAGTTTGTTTCTTAAATAAATCAAGCAATATTCATAAGATTGCATGTGTATTTTCTGCGAAACTATTAGTACGAATTCGTGGATATGCAAATTTAATGACTATGCAAAGTAGGTGAGAATGTAATAGCGATTAGAATAGCTAGGGTTTAGCCTACCAACCATGGTAATCCAGTTTCCTAATTATCGTTAGTTTTTGAATCCCATTCATGCTTTTATCTATTTTTCAACCAATCATGTCTTTTTACCAACAAAGCATTTCCAGTCTAAGCAATATGGTAGGTAACTCGGTACGATAAACAGAAAGATAATTTATTATTCATCTATAAACGAATAATTGGTTCTCACATTACTCATACAGAGGAAAAAAAGGGATATACAAACCCTCTCTAAATTATATAGTTTTGAATTCACTGTTGTTTATCAACAACATATATAACTCTCTTACCCAATTCTTATTATTGTTCATACTTCATAGACATTAACATGTACGTATAGTGATTGCTACAATGAATGGTATGTACAGATATTGAGACAGACAGTAGAAAGGGATGAATCGAGTATTTATTAAAGAGAAAGGAAAGGGCCAATCTATGCCTAGTTTCAATTATGAAACTCAACCCATGAACTGATTTAAATACTTTACCTATCGGATAAGACTTTTAAGGGTCTAAAATATTTTCCAACTATTTTTCATTTGCAACAAACCTTAAAGTAATATGCTAAAGAGATCTTTTCCAAAGGTGGAATGATTTTTTTGATCTAAAACGGCCCATCAACCAATCTTCGGTCCATTATCCTGACATGATTATTTGGGCTACATTTTTTTAAGTCTTTTGCAGTAAATTGTTGAACCAACAAAAATAAAGAGTTGGAGTTGGACCTAGTAGCTGATCTGCTGATGTGTTGGTGATGGTCGTCGTGGGTTCCTGTCTTATAACCCTAGAAACCAAGCCACTTCATCATTCTCAAATTCAATGCTTTACTAAATAATATTATTATCGAAATCAAAATACTAATTTAGACGTATATAAATCTAGAAGCAAACCTTAGGTGAGGTCGAAACAGAGATGACCTTTTGCGTGCACTTTAATTAATATCTTATTACATAAAATGTCACACTTTGAGTAAACTTTACATTATTCTCTCATCCATAATAAATAAATAAAGCATACTGGGTTTTAGGTCAGGCTGACGTCAGCAGTTTCTTTGTGTTTCATTTTTTTTTTTTTTGTAATCTAACGCTCCAGATTTGTTGTCT